>Ga0334884_1001230_pt1 | contig 39716 bp, 30 predicted proteins | sample GraSluR1_MG_7_FD_207215 | JGI IMG/M metagenome (GOLD analysis project Ga0334884, IMG submission 207215) | Sludge microbial communities from methane-producing bioreactor in Wageningen University, Netherlands - Granular Sludge_12_05 R1 | ecosystem: Engineered > Bioreactor > Anaerobic >... | reverse complement strand
TTTGCTTGAAGGAAAAGCGACGGATTCTCCGGTATGACAAATATATGGAAAGCGCTTATTAAGGTACACACAGCTCTTGAAAATGCTGATATCTTTTCTAGATAACTTATGGGTAATGATGAGCTCTTGAGCGGGGGGGGACCGCTTGCGGTGGGGCGTTTGCTCTTGAGATCGGTTGTGCGTTGTAGGTTGTCGGTAAGAGCGGAGAAAGAGCATTGTCGAGAGTCCTCTTGAGAATCGTGGAGAGTGGAGCATGGAGAGTTATGAGAAAGAACGAGAGTTCGCTTCGCTCACGAGAAGAAGAGAGTTTCTGGAGCCCACCTACCCTGTCATCCCGTAGTGCTCCTATACGGGATCTCCGTTCCTCCGCTCTTTCTGAGTAGGAAAGGTCGGGATCCTGGCTAAGAGATTGCCAGGATGACGTGAAGGGAGAGCTTGCCCCGAACGCGCAGCGTCGGAACGAGCAACCGCTCTTCGCTCTTTCGAAGGACGGGTCCACGATCTTGGACGACGGACGAAGGGCGTGTTTTCAGCTTTTCATACTCTTCTCGGAGGGTGGACGGATAACGGAGGACGTTTCCTGAAAAATGGAGTCCCTATTTTTTTGGTGTCATCCCGTAGTGCTCTTATACGGGATATCGTTCCTCGGTATCCCGCCCCGCGGAGCGGAACTGGCCTGCGCAAGCAGACTGGCGGCGGGATGTCCCTCCATGCCAAGGACGTCTCTTGAAAAAATGGAGTCTGTCCCTTTTTTACGAAGGCGCTACAAAAAAAGAGCCGCCGTAAGGCGGCCAAACCACTGGTAAATCTATCTATTTAAGCCGTTCAATTAGACTTGCGAGCGCATCAGCGGCATCTGAGGGGAGTGCATCGTATCCACCCTTCTCACTTGCTCTGGACTTGATGAAGTTCAATCTGTCCACAAATCTGTCTCTAAGTAACTTTCTGTAATCATCGTCTGTGATATCAGGAGAGAATCCGTCGATTTCAAGCACTTCCAGGTCATCGAAGGGCTGCCATTTCTGGAACATCGCTTCTCCTTCGACGATGCTCTCGAGGATTTTTAGTGTTAGCTCTTTAGGTATTTTCTTATCGAGAAAGTGTCCTGTGTTGAAGATGTAGCAATCTATGTTCCTCTTTTCGAATAGCTCTAGAAATCGGGTGTAGTCATTTGCCAGCGGATATGTCCTGAAAGGGTTTGCATACGGTTCAATGACAAGAGCATCGGGATTTACTCCCGGAGCGAGTCTCTCGGCCGATGTTCTCTTCGTTGCGAGAGTCGCACCCATTGCAGAGGCGAGGATCGGGCTGTTGACCTTTACGACTGGAGGAATCGACGGATCCTTCATCAGCCAGATGATAGTATCTACCGGTTCTTGAAATTTGTCGACACGATTTGGCGACCACAATCTCGATTTTATGGCTCTGCCATTCCCGTTTCTTATATCTTCGGTTACTATGACGATGTTTCCGTTTTCATCCTGAGTTGCCCCCACGTTCTGTACGGATAGCAGGTATTTGTTGTCTTCGCTGCATAAAGGATAGTCTGATGTCTTATCGAAGTAAGAGGGTTCGAGAGCGACCGACGAGCCATCCTTTGAAGATATCACGAAGGCATCGTCGTGAAGTATGGTAACATCGTACTTGCCGTTATGCTTTGCATGTGTCAGGGTTGATTTTCCCGAGCCGGAGAGACCGAAGAAGCCGACAACGTACTTCCTGTCGGGAAGATTGTATCTCTTCTGCCCTCCGTGGCAGGCCGCAAATCCGTTTCTGTTAGCGCATCCCCAGGCCAGTGTCAGAGTCCCTTTCTTGAACTCTCCAAAGTAGCGCATTCCAAGTATTGCGGCACAGTTGTGCTCCGGATCGAAGAATGAGAGACCCAGCGGGTGATCGGGATGCTGCCAGTCGGGATCGGAGAAGACGAATATCTCACCTTCCCTTTCGCATTTAGCCGAATTCTCGTGCATCTCATTGTAGTGCTCATTCATGAACTGAAAGTTCAGCAGCCAGTTATAGAGTATGTTTTCATGATCCTGCGGGAGCAGCAAATGGGCTTTTACCATGAAATCGCTATTAAGTCCTATATAGGCCTGAGCGTGGTACATCTTCTTTTTTCGTGTGTTGTAGATTGCCTCCCTGATCTTTGACGCGTACTCGGCTTCGTTTACTCCGGGCTCACCTAGAATCCTTCTTGCCGAAGCGCATCTGCCCGTGACGGCACCATCATTGAACAACAGAACCTTCGAATCAGGCTCCAGGCCAATCTTCTCGGGCTTGAATACAGGCATATCGGTGACCACGGTGCCTGGAGACGCCTTGGCCAGCTTGTAGGCCTCGCAGGGAGAGATAATAGAAGTCACGTTGTTTCCGTAAAAGGCGGTCTCAACTGTTGTTCGGATCATAGAAAACAAGGGATTAGCCTTTCCGATAAGTCCCCTGTTGAATCTGGAACCACTCGACATTACCACACCTCCATAGAACAGTAAAAGAATCTGGCCGGCATTACCGACCATCAAATAATTGTTTTTTTGGTAAAAATCACATAGAAGCAGCTTGAAGCTGTTTTCTTACTCTAAGTCTATCAGTACCCGACAGGGTGGCAAATACGGGAAACACTCTGTCAAAATCTTATCGTATAATTATATTGGGGGAGAAGTTGAACTACACTATAGGAGACTTTTTTTGAAGGATATAAAGACGATAATCGAGTGGGCGGTTTCTCAGGGGCTTAACAGAGACGAGACTCTTGAACTTATCCATAGCACTTACGGGAAACGCACTCACAGAAAAGCTTCCATATATCTTGGAGTCGCCCGATCAATCAACCCGACCGTCTTCCTGCTGCCGGTATTGGTCGTAGTAATCGTCACGGCATTGATCTTCGTTATTCCTCCGATGCTTTCAAAGCCTTCATATTCGACGGCTCTTCCTCAGCCAGTTCAGCAACCGTCCGACCTTCAACCGTTCCTGTTGCGCACTTCGAGCGCGGAAGTTACGGTCAAACCGAGAGCAGAATACTCGATCGAGGCCATGATAGTTTCGCGGACTAATTACGGCGGGTGGAGTGGTGAGATAAGTCCGTTCGATTTCGCCCTCGCCTGGGGTAGACTGGTTCTGCCAGAGTATTCAAGACACATCTCTTACTCACAGTTCAACAGATGGTATTACTACAGCTATTCCGATTCCCTTCCCGAGAATCCTTCGATGATCGCTTTGAACTCGGCAAACGTGCACATTGTTCCTTCAGACAACGAATTGCTTTCCAGATTGAAGGTCGCCAAAAAGGGTGACATTGTAAGAATGAACGGCTATCTAGTGGATCTCTCGGGAATAGCTAACGGGCAGCCCTTCACATGGAATACTTCGCTTTCCAGAAGCGATACGGGCGATGGAGCGTGCGAAATTCTCCTGGTGAACGAATTCGAGATCCTAAAATGACTCAAGAGCGAATAGTCTGCAGATTTCTACTATCACTTCGACCGCCTTCTTCATTGAACTGATCGGGATGTACTCGTATCTTCCATGGAAGTTATGGCCTCCAGTGAAAATGTTTGGTGTCGGCAGGCCCTGAAACGAGAGCCGGGCGCCGTCGGTTCCTCCCCTTATCGGTTCAATAATCGGTTCTATTCCAAGGTTCTTCATAGCACGGGCGGCCCTGTCCACAATAAACATTACCGGCTCTATCTTCTCTCTCATGTTCCGGTAAGAGTCTTCAATAGTAACCGATACCGTGTCTTCACCATACTTCACATTCAGAAATGAAGCGACAGCCAGTACCAGATTCTTTCTCTTTTCAAATCTCTCACCGTCGTGGTCGCGGATTATATATGTGAGGCAGGTCTCCTCGACGGTGCCGGTGATCTTGACCAGATGGAAGAAGCCCTCTCGATCCTGTGTCGCTGAGGGCACTTCGGTCGCCGGAAGCATTTCTATAAATTCAGTTGCGATCAACATCGAGTTCTTCATCTTACCCTTCGCTGCACCGGGGTGAATATTGAGACCGGAGATCTTTACGGTCGCACCCGCTGCGTTGAAAGTCTCATATTGAAGCTGGCCAACAGCACCGCCGTCGACGGTATAGGCAAAGTCGGCTCCGAACTCCTCGAGATCGAAGCGCGCCGTGCCCTTTCCCACTTCTTCGTCCGGAGTGAAGCAGACGACGATTTTTCCGTGCTCAATTTCCGGATGGGCAATAAGATACTCCATCGCCGTTATGATCTCGGCCACACCGGCCTTGTCGTCGGCTCCCAGAAGCGTCGTTCCGTCCGTTACTATAAGTTCCTCGCCCTTGTATTTTAGAATTTCAGGATAGAATAACGGATCTAGGACAATTCCCTTCTCTTCGTTGAGTATAATCGGTCCGCCAGTGTACTCTACGATTCTCGCCCTGACATCGGCTCCGCTCATATCCGGGCTTGTATCAATATGCGCAATAAAGCCAATCGCTGGAATATCCCTATCGGCATTCCCCGGAAGGCTTGCCATAACATATCCATTTTCGTCGAGCGTGACTCTCTCCATGCCGATCTCTTCCAGCTCCTGCTTCAGAAGCCTTGCGAGGACAAGCTGTCTTTCGGTAGTCGGACTCGTTTGAGAATTATGATCGGACATTGTGTCTATAGATACATACCTTAGAAAGCGATCAATTAGACTCTCCATTTCTTTGACCTCCCTTTGGCGGTTTTCTCCTCTTTCCAGAGTGTACCAAAACATCGATCAGTTCGCGAGGTCTTGCCGCCAGTCTGTTCGTGACAACTGCCATCGAGTCGAAGATGACTCCCGAGACGGATCTCTCCTTTCTTGTCTTAACTTTCTTTAAAAGAGAGAATGCGATTCCTCTCAATATAAAAGTAAAGAGAAAGAGGATCTGAATTCCATAAAAACTCATATTGCCTATCTGCCAGGAAAACCTGTTCAGATAGGCGGCGAAGAACCCTCCGACAAGAGATCCCACAAGCGCAGCGCCGCCGTTCGCAAATGACAGCAGCGCGTAATATGACTGCGCATCGACCCCGTCCAGTAGATCCATCATCGTAGTGAAGAGGCACAGGTTTATGGCACTCCACGAGGCAGTTCCTATTGCCATATCTACATATAGTAGGTAGACGGTGTTACTGTTCACGAAAAACCACAGGACGGTCTTTATGAAGGCTCCAAAGACTCCGAATTCCAGAACGGCCTGACTTCCGATTCTATCGGCAATTCGTCCCCAGAGAAGATAAAATAACATTGACAGCATAGAACTGATAACGTTCAAGAGACTTAGAAAAGAGTATCCAAGACGCATATTCACGAGTTCATGGTAGGAGAAGAACGGAGAGGAAATGGCTATGGCAAAGGTCCAGAATGCGTAAAAGCGAAGATAAGGCATGAAACGCCTGTCATTCAAGACCACTTTGAATAGACCTCTCCCGTATGTTATCTCGCTCGGAGGATCGTAGTGAAATCCAAGGATCACCAGACTGGCCAGAGCACTAACAGTACCAAGAATCGAAATAATCAGAAAGCCGGAATGTCCAGGAGCCGAGTCTAGAACGAAAGAGTAGAAGAGAGTAATCAGCATGTTCGTAATCGTGAAGATCAGATTTCTCAGACCGAAGAACCTGGCGGATCTCTGCTTTGGAGCGACGTCTCTCATCAGTGAGACCCAGAAATTGCCAGTCAGGCTTGCCATTAGCGAAAACAAGGCCATTATCACCAGAAGAAAGGACTGCCTGTTAAGTCCCATTGCCAGAGTCACGGGGATAAAGGCTGTAGATATTCTGCTAACGGCGGCGCAGACCATCATGGCTCTCTTGCGGTTTCCGAAAGCTCTCAGAACCGAAGGCGCGAGGAGCTGGACGAACTGCGAGATTGTTGGAAGAACTCCCAGTAGGGCAATTACTGGTTCAGATGAACCGAACTGAAGTGCAAGCCCTGTACCGATGAAGCCCTGCGTGATCAGAAAGAATCCATTGTATATAGAGCCCTCGAAAACCGACAGAATTCGTGTGCGTTTCAGTTTGTCCAAACAGAACATCTCCGATATAGTGAGCTTTACGAATAGCTTCATTATAGATCAAAGATGGGCGATAAGTCCATAACCCTTTGTGATTTCAGGAATTTCAACCGACTCTTCGATTCAGCATTACCTTTTGTTCACAATAGATAGCGACGGCTTCTCCGGGTATGTTTGAGAGTGTTATCGGCCTCACATTACTCTGTATCTCTTGTGAGTATTTCTCAAATATGAGTATCATATTTGGAGAAAAATATAATTCCTGCTATAATTCTCTTTGAACAGTCTAAGCATCCAGACGGGAGGTTGATAGTATGAAACTGCTGATTATTTCTATGATCGTTCTTATTGCAGGAATACAGATATTTGCAGTTGCCACCGGAGAAGTAAAAGCGATTACGGGAGCTTTTATTCAACTCGATGGAAGGCTTGCGCAGTTCGATGAAACGCAGTGGATAAATGAGCTTTCTCTCATGAAGGAAGTGGGAATGGATACCGTGGTAATCCAGTACAGTGCTTACGGTGATAGGTTCTACTATCCTTCAAGATACATGAAGACCGATGAGATAGCTCCGGACGAGAGCATAGCCGAACTCCTCTGGAGGGGATCGGCGAGGACGAGATTTGTCAGGGTCGTTATAGAACATACGAGCGTTGAATGGACGCTCATACCCGAAGTAAGCGTCCTGAAAGGCTCCGAAGTTCTCTCTCTGGGCAAAGCATATACAGTAGATCCGGCCGCTCACCCTAGTTATCCCTCGAACGGGAAACTCACAGATGGAAGCGCAAATTACTCCTGGGGAGACATGGTTGGTTGGCAGAATCCCGGAAAGAAAATAGAAATAGTCATCGATCTTGGGGATCTGACTTCAATCGATTCTGTGAGTGTCAAGTTTATGAGATCGGAAATATCGGCCGTTCAGATACCCTCGAATGGTTTTGAAGTATTTCTCTCAAACGATGGCAAGTCCTTCATGGCTGCGGGAAAGGCAACATGGGAAGAAAACAGACTGGAGAAAGTCGAGGACACGCTGGGCAAGATACTCAAAGTTGCTGATGAGTTTGGAATGGCTGTCTTTCTGGGACTTGCGCTCGACCCGTCATACTGGTCGGGCCAGTTCAATCCGAAAGAGCAGATAAACATGAACCAGAGAATACTCACGGAGCTCTTCAGTCTTTACGGTTCTCACAAATCTCTGGCGGGTTGGTATCTTCCCGAGGAGATAGATGACCGATCCTTTCTGACTCAGTCCAGAAAGGATGGTATAAGGGACTACCTTAAATCGATGGCCACGTACGCGCGATTCCTCACTAGAAAGCCGGTTATGATATCTCCCTACTTCGGAATGCGCCCGGACGGCGAAGCCTATGCGGCCTGGTGGGACTACGTTCTCAGCGAGGCAAAGGTAGACATCATCGCCATGCAGGACGGAGTAGGAACAAGGAGAACCTCCGTCGAAGAGTCGGCGGCAGTAATGAAGGCACTTAAGCCGATTATGGATAAACACGGTGTCAGATTCTGGGTAAATGTAGAAGTCTTCAACCAGATTCACGGCTGGCCCGTTGATTCGGGCAGTTGGCAAGCGATACCGGCTGATTTCCAGAGAGTTAAGGCTCAGCTCGAACAGCAGTCGCCTTACGCCGAAAAGGTAATAATCTTCGACTTTCCACACTATATGTCTCCGAGGCTTGGAGGCATGGCTGAGGAGCTATACGATGCGTATAGTGACTACCACAGAGAAATGGGGGATTGATCATGAAGAGAGTAAGCGTAATACTAATAGTTGTGGCTTTTGCCGCGGTTATCACATTTGGCAGGACCGAGCTTTCCTTCTGGTATGCCTGGGGCGGAGATGAGGGTAAGGCCTTGCTGAATCTGGTCGATGAATTCAACAAGAGCCAGGACCGCATCATTGTGAGGCCCGTCTTCGTTCCCATAGGTCAGGGTGAGAAGATAAACACTGCACTGGCAGGTTCTTCAACTCCTGATATTGTAACTATCTGGGACTGGATGGTAGTACCCCTGGGAGAGAATGGAGCTCTTATCTCTCTCAACGACTATCTCGATTCAGCCGGAGTCACAGAAGAAGACTTTCTTCCAGGTGCGTGGACGTATGGCTCATACAGAGGAGTCAAGTATGGACTCCCGACAACACTGAACGCCTATGCCTTCATGTGGAACAAAAGCCTTTTCAAAGAAGTGGGGCTCGATCCTGACAGACCTCCCGAAAGTATCGAGGAGCTCGACAGATATGCCGAACTTCTCTTCAGGCAGGACACGAGGGGTAATATCAGAAGAATAGGCTTCCTGCCCAATATCAGTCATATTTACTTCTATGTCTTTGGTGGTCAGCTGTGGGATCAGGAGACCGAAGAGATAACGGCGAATCATCCGGGAAATATAAAGGCCCTTGATTGGGTCGCTTCCTACTACAAGAAGTTTGACCTGCAGAAGATACGTGTTTTCCAGGCAACGTGGGGCGAAATGGCAAGTTCATACAATCCCTTCTACAGGGGTCAACTCGCCATACAGGAGGCCGGTCAGTGGGAGCTACTATTCATAAAGCAGTTCGCGAAACCGGATTTTGAATACGGAGTTTCGCCATTTCCAGCACCCGAAGGCGGCAGAGAGAAAGTGGCATACCTGAACGGTTCTTTCTGGGCGATCCCAAAGGGCTCAAAGTATCCCGACGAAGCCTTTGAGTTTCTTAACTGGTTGACTGCAAGCCATCAGTCGGCAAGATTCGCCGCCCAGCTATCGAATATCCCTCCCAAGGTCGAAGCAATAAACGATCCCGTCTTCGCCGACAATATGCCGCAAAACATGGAGGTATATATCGATATGCTCACAAACGGTTATGTCTACTCGTTCCCGACTCTTCCCATAGGCCTCTTCTATATGGAAGAGCTGAATCAGGCGCTGCAGTATGTCCAGAGCGGTGCCAAGACAGCCGAAAGAGCATTGAACGATGTTCAGGAAGCTGTATTAAGAGAGCTCAAGAGGTACGAGTAACACATGAGCAGTGTGGCAAAGAGTCGGAAGAGAGAGAGCCGAATTGGACTACTCTTTCTGTCTCCGTGGCTTTTGGGACTGGCCATATTCACGGCCTACCCGATAATCGCTTCGCTGTACTTCAGCTTCACCCAGTACAGCGGACTCTCTTCGCCCCGCTGGATCGGTCTGGAGAACTACGCGAGACTCTTCCAGGATCAGCTCTTCTGGAAGTCGATATACAATACGCTTTACCTTGCGATTATCGGTATTCCTCTCGCACAGATTTTGAGCCTTCTTGTCGCCCTGCTGCTAAACACGAAGGTCAGATTTCTAAGCGTGTTCAGGACTCTATACTTTCTTCCGAGTATCGTTCCGGCAGTGGCTACAGCTCTGCTCTGGAAATGGTTCTTGAACCCGCAGTTCGGACCGATCAACCTATTGCTCGAGAGAATCGGACTGCCTACTCCGGGCTGGCTGACCGATCCAGCCTGGTCGAAACCAGCCCTGATACTCACTAGCGTCTGGGGTGTCGGAGGTGCGATGGTAATATATCTTGCCGGTCTGCAGAATATCCCTGCCGAACTCTACGAAGCCGCCGAACTCGATGGAGCGGGAAGGATCGCCAGACTGTTCAGAATAACGATTCCCATGCTCAGCCCGGTAATACTTTTCAACGTTGTTATGGGCGTGATCAGCTCCTTCCAGTCTTTCACGAGTGTCTTCATCATGACCGCGGGCGGCCCGGAGAACTCTACTCTGGTTTACGCTCTATCGATCTATCGCAACGGCTTCCAGTTCTACAGGATGGGATATGCCAGCGCAATGGCCTGGATCTTGCTAATCATTACCTCGATCGCAGTGCTTTTCGTATTCAAGTTCTTCGGCAAATACGGTTACTTCGGGGGCGCAGAAAAATGATAAACAGAAGACGGCTGGATAAATCCTGGATATACCTTCTGCTGATAGCTGGAGCGGTATTCTTTGTTATTCCATTTTTCTGGATGTTCTCGACATCATTGAAATCTTACGACGACGTATTCGCCTTCCCGCCGGTATGGTGGCCCTCTGAGGTTCTCTGGTCAAACTATGCCGATCTCATCTTTGAGCTTCCCTTCGTCAGGTACACTCTGAACACTCTGTTCGTAACTGCCATGACTCTTCTTGGCTTCATGCTTTCGTCTTCAGTCGTGGCCTTTGGCTTCTCCTACTTCAGAATACCCGGGAAGAAGATGCTGTTCAGGATACTGCTCGTTACTCTGATGATCCCGCCGCAAGTGACCATGATTCCTCAATTCGTTCTGTTCAACAGGCTTGGCTGGGTCGGCACTTTTCTACCCCTTATAGTCCCAACTTTTTTCGGAGGAGCCTTCTCGATCTTTCTACTTAAACAGTTCTTCGACACAGTTCCCAGAGAGTTCTCCGATGCGGCGAAACTCGACGGGGCAAATGAGTGGAAGATATTCACCAGAGTCTATCTGCCTTTGTCGAAACCGGCTCTTGCGACATCGGCTCTCTTCATCTTCATATGGACCTGGACAGACTTTCTCAATCCGTTGATCTATCTGAACGACGACCGCATGTACACTCTGTCTATCGGGCTGCAGCAACTATCGACTTCTCGAACAACTGCCTGGCCGCAGTTGATGGGCGGGTCGGTGCTTATGACCCTACCTATAATAGTTCTCTTCTTTCTTGCGCAGAAGACATTTATTCAGGGCATTCAGGTTGGTGGAATAAAATCTTGAGCACCACAGCACCTTGAAAAAGGAGGAGGTATTAAAATGCTTAGAAAGGGCTTGTTTTTACTTCTAGTTCTACTGGTCACATCGTTCGTAATTGCCGGAGAGTTCAACGTCTCAGCGGGAAAGACCTACACGCTTTCTCCGGCTCCTAATCCAAACTATGCCGATCCCGGTACGAAACTTACCGACGGCAGCTTCAACTTCAGCTGGGGAGATATGGTCGGTTGGGAAAACCCTCCGGCGAATCCGGTTATCACCGTGGATCTTGGCGATATCTTTGAGGAGATCTCCTACGTCGCCTTGAAGGTAATGTTCTCGGCTCCGTCCGCAGTTAACCTTCCCGAGTACTTTATCGTCTCTATCTCCGAAGACGGAGAGCTCTACGAGGACCTGGGAATGGGGATAACCTACGCCGAGGCTCCCGTACCTAACGATACGATCGCAACTCTCTTCTGGGCGAGCGAAGAGTTCCCCGGCTACGGGAGATACTTGAAGATCGAAGTAGTTCCCGGCGGAGATTCCTGGACTATGGTAGCCGAGGTAATCGTCGGCGATGGTGCGATTCCCGAGGAGTTAGGAATTGTTGCAGACGATGTAGTCGATGTTTCCGTGGCCGAGATAGTCTCTGTTGGCAAGCCATATATACTCATTCCGTTGCCTTCGAGCGCATATCCCGACACAGACTCGGTTAAAGTCACCGATGGATTTGCAAGGTATTCCTGGGCAGACATGATTGGTTTCGATAGTCCTCCGATCAACCCGACCGTGATTATCGATCTTCTCGAAACCACTTCTATCGTCAAAGTATCTGCACACTTCATGCGTTCGTTCGCCTCTGCCGTTAACCTGCCGAACAGCCTCCTGATAGCGGTTAGCGATGACGGTATGGAGTTCAAGACAGTCGGTCTCGCCGTAGTAACCAATCCTTACCCGCCACAGAACGAGTTCATAAACGAAATCTACTGGATAGCCAGCGCACCGGTAGAGGCAAGATATGTGAAGGTCGAAGTCAGACCCCGTGGTAGTGCGTGGACAATGCTGGCAGAGGCCACCGTCTGGGCAGCGGCGGAATAACATGTTCGATAAGAGAGTCGTATTTCTCCCTGTAGACGAGCGTTTCTGCACGAGAGATTATTTCTTGCTTCTAGCAAGAGCAGCGAATATAAACGTTGTGACTCCGCCAAAATCGTATCTGGGGGCAAAGAAAACGCCCCCGGATATTCGGCGACTACACAAATGGTTAGACGAGACAGTAGCAACCGGCGACTACCTGATCCTCTCAATAGATATGCTAGTCCACGGCGGTCTGATACCCTCGAGAATGAGTCTCGACACACTGGATACCCTGAAGGAGAGACTGTCTCTAGTGAAAGGTCTCAGAGCGCGTGGAGTGAAGATCTATGCGACGACTACCGTAACCAGAACTCCCTTCTACAACTCTGCCGAAGAAGAGCCCGACTACTGGCAGTATTTCGGTCTGGACGTATATGATTTCTCCAGACTGATCGCGCGGAGCTACAGGGGTGAGAGTGTGTTCTCGACCATAAAAGAGAAAATGAAGAATATACCGGTTTCATTCATAAAGGACTATCTTGTCAGGCGCGTGAGAAACTTCAATCTCGTCTCACAGGTCATCGATCTCGTAAAGGAGAACGTTCTGGACTTTCTGAATCTGGTCCTTGACGACAACAGCAAGGAGAGCCTCTCGCTTGCCGAGAGCGAAGTCCATCGGAGAAGAGTCGAAGAACTCGGAATCGACAGGAAGGTCTCGATTCACGCAGGGGCCGACGAGGCGACGCTTAGCCTTCTTTCAAGGGTGCTTGCAGAGTGCAGCGAAAGTATGCCGACATTTGAAGTCTGCTACTCCTCTCCTGAACACAGAGCTTTCGTTCCCCCGTTCGAGGGATCTCCGCTCTGGCAGGGCATTGAGAATCATATCGAAGCTGCCGGTGGAAGACTTGTTGAGAGAGACGGTGACATAGTTCTCCTGGCAAACAATCCCGGGAAGGGTCTCGACAGCCCGCGGCAGCCGTTAGTTCCCGAGAATACTGATTCGTACGAGAGATTCTTTGGCTATCTTCTAAAGGCCGGACATAATATAAAGGGAATTGCGGACGTGAAGTACACCAACGGAGCCGACAACTACCTTGTCAAGAGACTGCTCGAAGAGAGAGAGCTAGATTGGAGAGAGACCAACTATTCGGCATGGAACACGGCCGGCAATACTCTTGGAACGGTCTGTGCTCACTCGATCGTACAATCGCTTGGCCAGAGGGGATTGCTGAATCTGGATTCCATAGAGATGAAGAAACTCCAGGCGATCTTCCTTCTAGAACACTGGGCCTTTCAGTCAAATCTCAGGCAGAGACTGATAGCGCAAGCAGAGAGAAAGGGCGTCAGACCGTGGACTGTGATCCCAGTCGAGCAATGGGCCTGCGAGTTTGTCAGAAGCGGACTCTCAGAATACAGAGATGTTTTAGAGAAGTCGCTGGGAATGGATTTCGAGATCTCCGATGTCTTCTTCCCGTGGCACAGGTCATTTGAACTGGGCCTGACCATAAAGGCCGTCGTATAAATCTTCGGAGGTGATACTCTTGGTCAAAGATCTGCTGAAGAGAATAGAAAAGGGAATAATCGTCTCCTGTCAGGCTCTTGAAGACGAACCTCTCCACAGTCCGGGCATCATGGTGCTCATGGCAAAGGCGGCCATTATGGGCGGAGCGAGCGCCATTAGGGCCAATGGAGCGCGGGATGTGGAAGACATAAGGAGAGCCTTCGACGTACCGATTATCGGTCTGAACAAGAGAGTCATCCAGGGCTATCAGGTCTATATAACGCCGACCTCTGAGGATGCGACGGACATACTGAAAGCCGGTGCAGACGTAATCGCACTGGATTGCACGCTCAGAGATCGGCCCGAACCGCTGGAGTCCATCTTCTCAAGTATTAGAAGGGATTTCCCCGACAGGCTAATCATGGCTGATATTTCCAGTTTCCAGGAAGCAGTGGCGATCTCTGAACTACGTCCGGACTTTATCGCGACTACTCTCTCGGGATATACTGAAGACAGTTTAGATAAGCCGAAACCGGATATTGAGCTCGTAGAACTCCTGTCAAGAGAATTCGACATTCCGGTGATTGCCGAAGGCAATTACTGGGAGCCCGAGCAGGTACTGCGGGCCTTTGAAGCCGGGGCCTTTTCAGTTACTCTGGGCAGCGTCATCACGAGGCCCCAGCTTATCACAAGGCGCTTCACGCAGCATATCGAAGACTGGAAGAAGTCGCTTCCGACCAGATCTACCGGCTCGTCTATGGGGGCGGAGAGATGATGAAGCTAAAGAAAGACGTAGTGATAATCGGGGCCGGCATCTCCGGAGTCCATGCCGCTATTGCCGCCGCCAGAGGCGGACTGGACACCCTGCTCGTCGAACGCGACGGTTCAGTCGGAGGTATTTCCACACTCGGTCTGTGCAATCCGTTCATGAGATACTGGCTGGGAACGGAGAGGCTTGTCGGCGGAGTCTTTGGAGAAATCCTATCCGAGCTGAAAAGACGTGGAGGATTGCTTGCAAACTCCTTCGATTCCGAAACGATGAAGATCGTGTATTTTGAGAAGCTAAGAGCGGCCGGCGTGGATTTAGTGCTACATTCTATTCCAGTTGAAGTCTATACGGAAGGCAGTTCAATCCGATCGGCAAGATTTATCTCTTCTCAGGGAATACCGTTTGAAGTCGAAGCCGATTACTTTATTGACGCTTCAGGCGATGCGACGTTCTCATTTATGGCGGGAGCGGAGATTTTTGAGGGCGACGCCGGAGGAACGAACCAGGCCATGACGCTGATGTTCACTGTCAGTGGAATCGATTTCGCAAAGGTCAGCGAAGATATAAAACTAAACAAAGAGAACTTCTTCGCGTGGGTCTCGCCGCGGCCGGAGGTCATGTCGGTGGCCGGTTACTTCCAGGAGATTAAGGCGGCGAGAGAAAACGGATACGACAAACTTCAGGACTACTACTTCTTCATAGAACTGCCAGGCGAAGGAAGGGCGTCGGTCAATACGACTCACTCATTCGGCAGGAGAGCGGCCGATCCCTTTGAGCTCTCCGGTGCAGTTGTCGATTGTATGGCCCAGATCGATCAGCTGATGTCCTTTGCCGTAGAATACGTCAGAGGCTTCGAAAATGCGAGAATAGAGAAGATCGCTTCTATTATGGGGGTCAGAGAGAGCAGAAGGGTCAAAGGAATGTATGTGTTCAGCGGGGAAGATGTGAAGTCGCACAGAAAGTTCAATGATGGAGTCGTAAGAGCGACGTATGGAATAGACATTCATAGCGAAAGCTCACAGAAGATAACCCAGGAAGACAGAATGCAAGTTCCCGTCTATGAAGATTACTATGAGATTCCCCTGCGTTCACTTATCAGCGCCGATTTCGAAAATCTCGGAATAACGGGCAGATGCTTTTCGAGCGACTTCTCGGGCCACAGTGCGGCGAGAATTATGCCGACCGTTGCAGCAATGGGACAGGCTACAGGAAGCGCAGTCTCATCGGCAATCTCGAACGGTATCCCTCTCTCCAGAGTAGAGGCCAGAGACATCAGAACTTTCATAGAATCCGGTACAATCTAAATGGAACGGGTCGGGTCATAGACCAATAACGGCAGGTCGGGGGGGGATTCTATGCTTTCTTTCGGAATAGACATAGGCGGAACCATGATCAAAACCGCGATAGTGAATGAAAAGGGTGAGTTAGATCGAAAGAAGCTTTATCCAACGGGTAAAGGACTGGAAGAGCAGCTCCTTGAGATAATCGATCTTGAGCTCTACGAGAATAGAGTAGAGGCTATCGGGATAGGAACTGCCGGAAGAGTGAATCCCCGGACCGGGAGCGTAAGCCTAGCCACGGATAATCTCGCCGACTGGACCGGAGTCCGCATCAAGGAAATAATAGAGGAGAAGACAGGGATAACGACCTCGGTCATAAACGACGCGAACGCAGCCGCCTTTGGAGAGTGGTTTGTCAACCACAGAAACGCCGAGTCTCTGGCAATGCTGACGGTGGGTACCGGACTTGGAGGCGGCGTGGTTATCGACGGTCTCCCTCTTCTGGGAAAGAGGGGCGAAGCGGCCGAATTCGGGCATCAGATACTTTATCCGGGCGGAAGAAAGTGCAACTGCGGAAAGAACGGTTGTGCCGAGCAGTATGTGTCGATGAGGCTTATTCACAGACTCGTTGCAGAAGTTACGGGATACGAGATAGAGAGAACGGAGTTGATAAAGCAGTTTCTGGGTGGCGACCCCATAGTGCATAAGGCGGTACAACGCGTAGCGAAAGATCTGGCCGTTTTAATAGACTCAGTATTCCTCAACTTCGATCCAGATATAGTAGTGGTGGGCGGTGGGATTTCCGAACTGGGAGACAGTTTCCTGGACCTACTGAGGGAAGAGATATCCCACTACGAGAGGGCATCTCTCTATACGGGATACAATGTAGTTCTGTCAGGTTCGGGAAATGATTCGGGTATCGTCGGGGCGGCGATCTATGCGATGAACCGCGTGTTGAAAGATTATCCGACCTGGTGAGTTCGAATGTTCTAGGTTTCTAATCTCTTCGCAGAGAGGGTTTTTCTTCGCCACTTGCTTTTCTTCACGATCACTGCAGAAAAATAGTATCATTGAGATGCTTATGAAGACTCTAACTGGAATAGTATTTGGCATTCTGAAGGGGGGTTCATCTTGATTCCCATGGAAAAGAAAGCTTTGATTCTGTTCCTTATCTGTATCTTTTCGGTGGTTGTGTTCGCAAGCCAGTCAGGCGGTGAGGTAGTCGCTATTCCGCAGGCTTACGATCTGAGAAACGTCGACGGAAACTGTTATATCACACCTGTTAAATCGCAGTGCGTTCCCCATCAGCCATGGAACTGTGTGGGTCTCTGCTGGGCTTTTTCGAGTCTGGCGTCCTTCGAGAGCAGTCTTCTCAAACAGGGCATAGCCAGCGATCCGTACTCTCCTGAAGCCAATCTCTCTCCCTGGCATTTAGGCTGTCATATCGGTTTCAACCACCCTAACTACGAGTTCAACGATACTCTTGTTGGAGACCCTCCAGTTCCGATTAGCTATCAGCTTGACAGCACTATGCAGTTCGGATGGGGTGGCAGTGCCCTGTTCACGATCGACTTTCTCAGCAGCGGGAGAGGTCTGGTTCTGGAAGTGGATGCGCCCCTTCCTCTTGAGAGAATGGAGACCCGCGAAGTCCTTTTGCCGCCCGATAGAGATCTCCCCGCTCACTATATGCTTCGAAAAGGTCTGGTCTACGCCCGCGAGGACTTCGATGGCGACCGGGAGTACATGAACACCATTAAGCGGGCGGTCATGGAATATGGCGCACTTGCTTCACCGATGTATCTTGGGGCCCCGGATCTGCCGGGACAGAGCGGTATGAGCTTCTGGCGAGACGACGGCTACTCCGATTACTATTGTGATCTGGAAGAGCTCACGAATCAACTTGTCCATCTCGTGACCATCGCGGGCTGGGACGACATGAAGAGGATAGACGGCGCTCCGGGAGATGGTGCCTGGCTAATAAAGGACAGCTTGGGCAGGCAATTGCACGATGGAGGTTACTTCTGGATATCGTATTACGATACGGTTTTTCTCAAGGGCGACTCCTATGCCGTCTCTCTTGTGGCAGACAGGAATGAGGGATATGCCGACTCCCGTTATCGTTCGAGTGAACATACTCTCTCGTTTCCAATCGGCGGATCGAGTATGTATGAGAGCGACGGCTCGTACGAAGGTAACCGCTCTTCATCTTTCTGTGTCAGTTTTATCTCTCTGGAAGACGGTTTGCTGAAGTCTGTGGGACTTATCGCTGCCAACAGAAACGAGCACGTAGTATTGAAGGTATTCGAGAGCTGGGACGATGAGCTTTGTGAACCTTCCGGAGAGGTCCTCTCGGAAGACTTCATCCTTGAAGAGAGAGGCTATCACCTGATCGATCTCGCCCGACCGGTCGAAGTGTTTGAAGGTCAGGAGTTCGTGATAGTTGTGAGTTTCAGATTCAATCCCGATGCCCAGGGAGGTCCTCTTGTCTACGTAACCGATGAAGACGGCTCGTCAATAATGGCAAAGACTTTTCTGGCCTCTTTTTCCGATGACCTGGACCGACCTTTATGGACAGACTACCGCGAGATTAGGGAGAACTCGGCCTTCTTCTTGCAGGCGATAATGCAGGACGAATAGAAGACCGCTCCTTTATCGTCAATTCAGCAGTTCCAGACCTATTCTCATTCTCTGGAGATCGACGTCTACTATTCTGACTTTGACAATCTGACCGACACTGAGGATCTCCAGAGGATCCTTTACTCTCGCGCCCATCTTGCTCTTGTGAATCAGACCGTCCTGCTTTACCCCGATATCTACGAAGGCTCCGAAGTCAACGACGTTTCGGACCGTGCCCTCCAGCTCCATACCCTTTACAAGGTCCTCCATAGACAGGACATCGGTTCTGAGGAGGGGCTTCTGGAGTTCTTCTCTCGGATCTAGGCCGGGCTTTTTCAACATTTCAAGAACCTCTCTCACGGTAATCGGATTGAATTCTTTCTCTGCTGCAAGCGAGGCCGTGTCGATAGTCTTGAGTCTTTCGGGGAGTTCCTCTCTCTTCAAGAATAACTCTTCGGGGGAAAGAGCTGCCCTTCCAAGTATTTCGCGGGCTACCCCGTAGCTTTCGGGATGTACCGTCGTACCGTCGAGAGGTTCGTCTCCGTTAAGTATCCTGCAAAATCCGGCGGCCTGTTCAAACGCCTTAGGCCCCAGTCCGGGGACTTTCAGCAACTGCTTCCTGCTGGAGAAGGGTCCGTTCTCGGTCCTGTACTTCACTATATTGGAAGCCACCCTGGAATTCAGACCGGAGATGTATTTTAGAAGGTGCTCGGAGGCCGTGTTGAGATTTACGCCGACGAGATTGACTACCGACTCGACTTCTCTGTCGAGGGCCTTCTTCAGTTCGGACTGGTTTACGTCGTGCTGGTACATGCCGACGCCGATAGATTCGGGCGGAATTTTGACATATTCGGCCAGGGGATCCTGCACCCGTCTGGCGATGGATACCGCTCCCCTGGTAGTGACATCAAGATCGGGAAACTCTTCGATTGCGACTTTTGAGGCCGAATAAACAGAAGCTCCCGACTCTGTGGTTATCATATACTTCACATCCAGTCCGTATTCCTTAATGAGCTTGCTTACGAACTGCTCGGTTTCTCTCGACCCGGTCCCGTTCCCTATCGATATCAGTTCCGTGCCCAGAACATTTATCGCCTGAACTACCTTCATTGCTGAACCGGTGTAGTCGTTCTGTGGGGGCGTCGGATATATCACATCGTGGTAGAGAAAAGCGCCGTCCTTTCCTATGGCTGCAAGTTTACAGCCGGTACGGTACCCCGGATCTATCCCAATAACCGCCTTCTCTCCAAGAGGCGGCTGCATGAAGAGATCGCGCAGATTCCTCGCGAAGACATGTATTGCCCTGGCCTGGGCCTCCTCACTTATCTGGTTTCTGACTTCTCTCTCGATCGAAGGCATAAGGAGTCTCGAAAGGGAGTCTTCCGAAGCAGTCTCCAATTCGGCATAATACGCCAGGTATTCATTCCAGCCGATAAGCCTTTTCAGATCAGACAGAATTGGAAAGGGAAGCTCAAGAGAAACCTTCAAGATCTCTTCTCTCTCTCCTCTGAAGACTGCTAGAACTCTATGCGCGGCAAGGCGATCTATCGGCTGCGAAAACTCGTAATAGTCTCTGTACACCGAGCGTTCGTCTTCATTGTCTGTTTTCTGGCTCTTTACTATACCTTTTTTTCTCAACTCGTTTCTCAGCTTCTCTCTTATCCTCAAATCCTGAGCGAAATCCTCGGCGAGTATATCTAGAGCTCCCTCAACAGCCTCTTCAGCGGTATTAACTTCAAACTCCGGGTTTATAAATCCACTCACGAATTCGCCGTTCCGCGTTTTTGAAGTTCTTATGAAGTCTGCGAGGGGTTGAAGCCCCTTTTCGCGGGCCCTGTCTGCGCGCGTCTTCTTCTTCGACTTATAGGGGAGATATAGATCTTCGACGACCTGAAGAGTCTTGGCCTGAACTATTGAGGCCTTCAATTCCTCGGTAAGCTTTCCCTTCTCTTCGATCAGCCTGAGGACTTCCTCTTTCCTGTTCCCCAGCTTCTTCAGATAATCGAGTGTGTCGGCGATCTCTCTCAACTGTATTTCATTTAGCTCTCCGGTCTTTTCCTTTCTATACCTTGCGATGAATGGAATCGTCTTACCCTCTTCAAGCAGCTCTACGGCGTTCTCGACTTTCCAGCGTGGCAGACCAAGAGTATCGGCGATTTCGAGAACGATTTCATTCATTCGAAGTGACCTCAAGAACAGTCTTTACTGTCTCTATCGGGAAGGAACCGTAGGCTGTCTCGTTCGATAGAACGATACCGGAATAGCCATTATCCCTCAAGTCCGCAAGGTGACAGATCTCACTTCTGGTCGCACATGGGTGATCTACCATGTGTTCGAGAACCTCACCGGCCATTAGTACCGGTTTGTTCAGAGAAGCGATGTTCTTTGTGAAGAATCGGTAGAAATCTGCAAAGCCCCTCATACCAAGCTGCGCGAAGAGGTCTCCCCTGCAAAGCCAGATCTCGTCGCTAGCATTCGCGATCTCTTCGACTCTTCCAAACGGCAATTCTCTCTCGATCTTTGATGCGACGGGTCTTCCGGAAAGCTCCTTAAGCTCTGCGACTTCACCCGGACCGGAGACGAAGGAGAGGGCGTATCTGACAAAGTCGTGCCTGCGGCTTGATTTGACTATCTCGATGTCTCTCGGGCAAAGCTCGAGCTGATTGACCGGGTGAGGAGAGATATTCATGCCCTTCGCCGGTCTGATATCTCCACCTTTGAGAACCAGTGCCCGGGCCCGTTTCTCCTCGATCTTCAGAACTTCGAGCCGAATCTTTCCGTCTTCTATTGAGACTTTCATCCCCGGAGAGAGGTAAGACAGGACTCTCGGGTCAACCGAGATCGTCTTCAGTTCCGGTCCGGGTTCACCGAAGATCACCTGCTCGCCCGGCAAGATCTCGAACTCCTGCTGGCTGCGCGAGAGCCTGAATTTGGCTCCCTGAAGGTCTATATATAGTGGAAGCGCACAGTTGTAAGAATAGTATTCTAGGAAATTCTCGAGCTCACGAAGATCCGTGTGAGAAGAGTTGAATCTGAAAGAGCTGACCCCTGTGACTTCAAGAGACTTAAGTATATTCTTATCCTTTACGGTCGCGACGACAGAGAATACTCGCATATTGATCACCTCTCTGAAATTATAGCAGACCGTAGAGAACAGGGAATCAGATTGTGTATAAGCTTCAACACCACCGGAAAGAGGTTTGTATTGTCACACAGAATCGTCAACGATTTTCGGTGCCTCGGCCGCCGGATAGGAGCCAAGCAGTTTAAAGTAACTGCACTGTCTCTCTATCGCTTCGAGAGCTTCATCGACATTTCGGTCGCCTATCGCGCCTTCGAAGCCCACGAAAAACAGGTAATGCCACATCTCTCTTCTCGACGGTCTCGATTCGATCTTTGTCATGTTCAGCGCTCTGTTCGAAAGCTCTCCGAGAACTCTATACAGAGCTCCGGGAAGATGTTGCGTCGTGAAGATAATAGATGTCTTGCACCGACCGGAGCACTTCACGGCTTCCCTGCCCATTAGAAAGAACCTTGTGTAGTTTATCTTCAGGTCTTCGAGGTTTCTCTTCAGAATGGTGAGTCCATAAGTCTCGGCTGCGAGCTCGCTCGCTATCGCTGCTGTACCTGGCGTCTTATTGGCTGCAAGGTCTTTTGCGGCGCCGGCGGTATCATAGTATTCTCTGGGCTCTATACCTAGAGACAGAAGGTTGTTAGAGCACTGTGCAAGCGCCTGATGATGAGAGATTGCGTATTTCACATCGGCAAAGACCGTCTCCGCCGGAGCCATGAGGCAGTGCTCGACTCTCGATATTATCTCTGCCTGAACTAGAAGACTGCAGTTCATGAGCGCATCGTAGGCCGGCATCACCGTACCGGCAAGAGAGTTCTCGACGGGAAGTATCGCGTTGTCTACTCTTTCGTCTTCAACGGCCCGAAGCATCTCGGGAAATGATCTGAATGGTACAGTCTCATGATCGTTGCCAAGAAATCTCTTTATAGCCTGTTCCGAATAGGCCCCATGCTCCCCCTGAAAGCCAACCAGCAATCGTTTCAAAGCCTTACCCCCGGTCTCCGTTATGGAGATATATGATAATCAATAGATCGTGAAGTTGAAGTAATAGTAAACGTATCCAGAGTTGCTCGAGTAAGCCGCGCCACCGGTAACCAGAGAAGCCGTGGCATCGAGATTCGTCGAAGTGTATTCCAGCGGCTGATTGCCCAGAATATCGCTGACCGCGCTTCTGTCAACATCTTGTCCCGCATAGAAGACGACAATATGGTAGCGGCCAGAGCTTGACGTATAGGCATAACCGTATAGATCGTTTCCGTTGGAATCCTTTGGCAGGTCTCTTCCAAGATCGGCAAGCGTTATTGGTGCTCCGCCGGGTCTTCTTATAGCTCCCGAAGGATTTGCACCGTTTAAGAAGGCGGCGGTTTGTATCGCGTTGCTGAGTGTCCTCAGGTTCTGGGCCACCTGTGTTGCTTTCGCTTTCTTTATAGCGTTCATCGCTACCGGCGTTATCGTAGAGATTAGCGCGGCGATAACCGCAAGTACTATCAAGAGCTCAACAAGCGAAAAACCTCTGTTTCTATGTTTCATTGTAAACCCTCCCTAAATCTGCTTCAAAAAAGAAGACGGAACCGTAATACCAGAGTGACCTACTAAGATTATACATTGAGATTCTAGTTCTCGATATTCACTTTAGATACAAACAAACGATTAAAAGAATCAAATCACTCTGCGAATCCTCTCTTACGAATCCTTATCGGTCCTGAGATTGCCAGTGTAGAGCCTACCCTGAAACATTCTTGAGAATTCCGTCCACAAGTCACCGGACGGAGTGCCCGAGACGAGACTGTCAAAGTGATCGAGTTTGGCATCTAGATTGTCGCAATGATGGATTATCAGAGCTTCTCTAGTCTTCGGAGCCACGGGCGAGCCGAACTGGAGCTCTCCGTGGTGACTGAGAACAATGTGCAGCAATTCGCTGGCGAGAAGTTCAGGAAATCCGTCTATTGCGCCGATTTCCCTATCTATAAGCCTGACTCCGATAGCTATATGGTCTTCGAGCTGTCCGATGTCGGTATAGTCGAACGAGTAGTCATCTCTGGAATAGGTTTTCATCTTTCCCAGATCATGAAGAAGAGAGGCGGCTACTATCAGATTCCTGTCAATAGAGTCTTTTGACGGACTGATTTCGTATATTGCAAGGGCATACTTCGCGACATTTAGGCTGTGCTTGGCCAGTCCTCCGATAAGCGCGTGATGATAGACTTTCGCGGCGGGTGCCTCGAAGAACTCTCCGCAGGAACCATTATTACCTATTAGACGCTCGAGAAGCTTCCGGAGAAAAGCATTTTCCACAGTCTCGATCATCTCCGATACTTCGGCCTTGACCCTTTCAATGTCGGGAATAATCGGCAAAAGCTGGGCAGTTGAACCGGCGCTGTAGGCTTCCATCTCTTCTATAGAGAAGTTCTTCTTAATTTTCAGGCTGATACCGAACTTCTCATCGTAAAGGTAATCTGCGAGCGCTATATACCCGGGGCGTGGTTCAAGCAAGCCCGGTTCGCTTATCCATACCTTTGCCTCCACGCGCTTCTTTGAATCTCCAAGAGTGCAATCGTAGTAAGGTCCACGGCTGCCTTCGGTCTTCTTGGCCGAGAAGATGAAGAAGAAGCCCTGCTTCGAATTGAGAAAGTTCTCCACTTTGTTGAAGAGAGAGTTGAATGCCTGTAGAATCTCCGACAACGTCGGGTATTCGTCGTGCTTTCCCTTAATCATGAGAAAACCACTTCCTTTCAAGAGAATTGTAGCACACAGTATTCGCCTGCGATTACGAAGTCTGAGCGAATCGGCTTTTCGATATAGTAGAATAATATTTACTACACGGGCAAGAAACGGGAGGTGTATTCGTGAAAAGATTACTACTCATGCTTATTGTTTTGGCGACGGCTCTTGTTCTGTTGGGTTATGCGCCAAAAGTGGAAGTGCTTAAGGACCGCGTTGTTGCGGACAGAGGTTATCTCATAGATCTGGGCGGCATCTATCTCATGTACGCGGCCGGTTCTCCATACGAAATCGGCGTTCAACAGGCTCTGCTGCTGGAGCATCTGAATCCCGATAGCGAAGGAGAAGAGCTTCAAAAGCTTGATCCGTTCCTTCAGAAGCATGAAGGCTTCTCCGCACTTGAGTGGGCATTCAAAAGGTTCTACTTCGACGCGAAGATGGGGCTGGAGATCGTACGCAACATTCCTCAGGAGTATCTCGAAGAGATCAGGGGCTATGCAGACACAATGGCTCCCGGTAACAGAGAAGTCTTTCAGTCACTCATAAGGAGCAACGCCTTTCAGGAACTCGCCTTTCTCGGCTGCACTTCCTTCGCCGCTTGGGGAGAGAGCACGGAAGACGGCAGGATGCTTCATGCCAGAAACCTTGATTTTACGGGACTTGGCGCGCTCGCCGATTTTGCTTTCATCTCTATAATAGAACCGGATAACGGGTATCCCTTCGCCGCTGTTCAGTATCCTACCCAGGTAGGTCTTCTGCACGGTATGAATAGTCAGGGAATCACCGTAAGCGTCGATTATTCTATCGCGACGAGTCAGAGCATAATGCTCGACGGTATCAGCTGGCCATTCCTTATCAGAAGGATAGTCCAGTACGCCTCGACTATCGACGAGGCCATCGAGATAATAAAGTCGTCACCCGGGACGATCGGTCTTCTCATACTGATATCCGATGCGAAGACAAATCGCGCGGCAGTTGTCGAGGTAAACGCCAGCGAATACACAGTCCGTGAAGGCAGGGATTACATATTCGCCGCTAACAGATATCTGTCCGACTTCATGAAGAACTTTCAGGCCCCAATATATACTGGCTCTTACTTACGAGAAAATCGGTTGCAGGAACTCTTGCTTAGAAACAAGGGCTCCATAACTCCCGCGATAATGGCATCATTCCTGCGCGATAAGTATGAGCCGGGGAGTGCGGATTACAACAACTTCGAATGGGCTATAGATGTCCCCGGATCGGTAGTCAGCATAGTCTTCGACCCGTCGAACTCTACAATCTATGCGAGCAGGATTAAGGACTGGATACCGGCGCCCGACAACACTCTTCACGCTGTCAGTCTCGAAAGGGCGCTTGCCGGAGAAGATCCTCAACTTAGAGAAAAAGACATACTCCCACCCGAGAGGGACGGCTATACTCTGGCCTGGCTTGAGATGGCGCGCTCGCTCATGGAAAGGGAAAGAGGAAATTACGATGAAGCATCTGCAAGGATCGACGGAGTTCTGGAACTTTACCCGCAAGCGGCGGCTGTCCTTAAAGAAAGCGCCACTTACGACATAATGTTCGGCGACTTTGAGAAAGCACGGACGAAATACCAGATGATTGCGGAAAATCCGGAAGCTAAAGCACAGACGAGGAGAGAGGCCCTGGTGTATCTTGGCGCGCTTCAAGATATCGACGGACATCGCGGCCAGGCACTCGCTTACTACCGGCAGGCCCTGCAACTGAAAGTCGATGAAATCGAATATTTCTATGACAACAGCCCCGTCGACAGATACCACTCGCTGGCAATGCTCGGAATGAAGACCGCCCTGAGTATAGAGAAGGGACCGTCGGATCTATACGGACTTACCGGCAACCTTCCGATTGTTAGGGAGCTGTTCGATCTCGAAAGGCTTCGTGAATTGCCGGCACCCTTATCCGCGCAGTTTGCGGGAAAGAACGTTGGCGCCGTCAGATATCTCGGCATCCACAAAACCGATCCGAAGGTACTGAAGGATGTTCTAAGAATTGATCCGGGAGACACATTCAATCCGGATAAACTGAAGATAGCCGAGCTTAAGCTCAGGGGTTTGGGTGCGCTTCAAAGTCAGAGGCTTACAGTCTCTCCCGCGCCCGACGATAAAGTCGATGTTATTTTGAGAATAAGCGAAGGCTTCGGTCTGTATCTCGATCCGGTCGAGCATATCATTAATACGGCTATCGGGCTGCTTCTGGAGAAAAAGATAACAGTCGGTTATTATAACACCTTTGGAAAGCTTGCGAACGTCAGGGCCTTCCTTTCGTGGGGTCCGACAAAGGAAAAGGGGTTTGGAATTTCCCTGCCAATAGCTGGCCTGCCGTCAAACTTCTCATACAGAAACTATCTTAAGATCGAAGATGTCACCTGGGGAAAGTACGACGGATCGAAGTACACTCTAAAAAAGAATGAAATCACTGCAGGACTGGCATTTTATCTCACGTCGAAAGACGTATTCACAATTGGGATGACCTATACAAACGACACGGTAAAAGAGCTCGACGCGAAGGGGGGCCTCTCGGTAGTCTACGGAAACTATCTCAACCCTTCCCTCACCTATACGAGGACGTGGCCATCGCTTCATGCCATGCTCCCTTACAGGATAAAACTATCGGCTAACGCCTCTATTCTCTGGGAGTTCATAACTAAGATCCACTACCGGACCTCGGCGAGATTGGAGGCTATACTCACGCCCATAGATGGATTCACGGTAAAACCCTATGCCGCCTTTGGAGCCGTTAGCCCCGACACTCCCTTCGAGTACTGGCTGAACACAGGCAGTTATCCTTCGTTTGCGGGAGCGACGGGAAAGATGTCTGTACAAAAGGTCGCGTACACCGGGGTGGAGTTCAGACTACAGTTCTCTTCGGGAATCTTTGGATTATTCCTTATAGATTTTGGAAAGGCATGGCAGGACTCGACCGACTGGAGTTTCGCAGGACCAATTATGGACATAGGCATCGGAGGAGGATACAGACTTGGTAGCGAAGGGGCCTTCAAGGCTATCTTCCTGTTTGATCCTCTGAACTTGAAAACGAACTTCTTTATCGGTGTGACTGCCAATTACTGACGGGCAGAAGGAGAGTGGAGAGTTGTGAATAATCGCCAGTCGCCTTCGGCGGTCAGTATCGCTTCGTGATACCAGTACGACTGCGTCGCGCCAGTTCCGCTTCGCGGGCTGTAAGAACAGCGGAGGGTGGAACGTGGAGAGTTGTGGGTTGTGGCCAAGAACCTACGTGAAAGAGCTGGATTCTGAGTCTAGCTCAGACGGATTTAGGTGTTCTTCACCAATCACGAATCACTAATCACCAAACACCGCTCTTCTGACCAAGAGCCTTGACGCGAAGCGTCGGAACGAAGAACCACTCTCCTTGCTCCGGAACAACGGGATCTCGTTCCTCCGGCGGGATGTTCTTCCCGCTTTTCTTGTTCTTACCAGACCCTAGACCCCAAACCCCACACCCGGTTCTTCAATCACCCCTTATCGCCAGCCACTAAACACCTCTTCTACGCTCCTGTCCTGATAACGGGGAAGTAGAGGTCTAGCTGAACATTCGATTCATTGAACCAGTCCGGTGAGGTTATCTCTTCCAGGCACTGGTGGCTTCCGCACTCGTAATCCCGACTCTCTTTGATCCATTCAGAAAGACTCCTCCAGTTCTCGCCTATGTTGTGAAGGCCAGTGTTGATTACAGCATACAATCCCCCGGAGAAGTCTTTTGTTCCTACCAGCTCCGACGGTTCCGTTTCCTGCGGCACGGTCAGCCAGACTTCATAGCCATACTCTTCACTTCCCACTGAAGGCGATGGATTGTTGAACCCGAAGTTTCTAGTTGACCAGAGATCCAGCAGACCCTCTTTCGAGGCCCATTCCTCCATCACTCTCAACGCGTCATGTTCCGGACTCTTTCCTACGGCCCTGTAGTAAGCGACCCTGCAGGACTTCAGCTTAATTATCCTTACGTCCAAACCCTTTCTGAACTCTGCCATTTTCATGACCTCCTCAATTGACGATGTATGCGATTCGACTCCGCTCTCCTCTTTCCGATCAGACACTATATCTGAAAGCGCTGCGTGCTCTTCGCTGTCGAGCCGCATAAGAAGCTTTTCTATTCTATCTCTCTCGCGTTTGACGGAGTTCTGCTGATAGAATAAAGCTTTAACTCTGTCGATCAGAATAGTCTTCAGTTTTTCCATGCTACCGGTCGAAAAAACCGCAACTATTTCCTTCATAGACAACCCTAATCCTTTGAGAAAGAGTATTTCCTCAAGTCGCTTCAAAGAGGCTCTGTCGTAGTAACGGTACTGAGATTCCTCATGACGAATACTACTTAAAAGGCCGATCTCCTCGTAGTATCTCAGAGTCCTGCAGGACACGTTGAAAGTGGAGGCAACCTCGCCGATCTTCTTCACTCAAATCACCACCCTGACTGATTAGCTCGTATCGACAAATGAGATTATACGCTTTGACGTAACGTGAGAGTCAAGCGCGGATTTTAAAGCTCACGCAAGAAAAAAAGGGTCACAGACTGATCCTTTCTGTGACCCGGTGTTTCAGATTTCCACTGGTGCCGAAGCCGTTCGAATCGAAGGGTGCAGGATACTCTGATTATGAGAGGTATTTGAAGACTCTGACAATGCTGTTTGTCTCATCAGTAGCTCTGAAGAGCATAATCGTTGGTTTTAGTCCCACTGAAGGATCCATGATGCTCAGCCTTGTCGCTCCGATATGACACTCTCCAAACTCGCATAGATCATAGTACATGACTTCACAGATACCACTGCTGCATTCCCAGTAAGTTAGCAGATCAACGATTTCATCGATCTCAATAGAATCGGTCTCGTGAGTCGCAACAGCTCCGAGAATAGTGACTTCGTGAGTATCGGCTTCCTCTACACCTGCCGCTGTCCACACCTGGACTTCCTCCTTCAGAGCCTCAATACTCTTGCAAGTCTTCTTCGATTCCAGAGAGTATATAAACTCTACAAGAGTGTCGTCGTCAAGATCCTTGAGGTTCACCAGAAACTGAGTCGAACCAAAGCCCATTCCAACAACTACCATAATAACCGCAAGTGCCAGTACCATCCTTTTCATCCCTCATCACTCCTTAATCTCATCTTCCTCCTTCTGGAGGTTCAACTTTTACAGAGCTATTCTAGAAAATCGATTTGGGAGTATTGCCGCGCAATTGTGTAGAACTTCGGAAATCGTTCTCTTCTTTGTGACATAATATGATTCCTTTGCTCAGATGATTCTCTTCCGGCAACTCTTTTTGGAATGAATAGCAGTTGAAAATGTTGTAAAATAGTAAGAATAACTAACAAGAATGGAGGTGCAGAATGCTTTCAGATGAAGCCTATTCGAAAGTGATAGACCGTATCCTGTCAGGAGGGGCCGACTTCGCCGAGGTATTTGTGGAGGAGCGTTATACGAACAACATAAATATGATCCAGGGAGAAGTTGAAGACAGCAGTTCCGGCAAGCTTCTCGGTGCAGGATTGAGGGCTTTCAAGGGAACCAAGAGCATTTATGCTTACACAAATGATGTGAATCTTGACGGACTTATGAGCGTGGCGGAAAGGTTGAGGGCCGTAGTTGGACAGGATGTCGATAGAGATCTGTCTCTGGACTTCAGGTCTCAGGAGCATAGCGATGTCTGTCCGGTTCTCTTTTTGCCTCAAGAGATCTCGAAAAAGGAGAAAGTCTCGGTAATGCTCCTGGCGTATGAAGGAGCATCGACTTTTTCGGATAGGATCTCGCAAGTCGTGGTGAACTATCTGGACTACTCGCAGAACGTGTGGATCTACAATTCCGAAGGGGTAAGGGCAAGCGACAGACGTATAAGAACACGGCTGGCCGTCTCCGCAATCGCCACGGTCAACGGAGATAAAGAGGTTGGTTTCTACGGACCGGGAGCGGCACTCGGATTCGAGCTGTTCAATAAGATTGATCCCCGGGCGGCCGGAGAGAGAGCTGCCAGGATCGCAGACCGCATGATCAGAGCCGAATACGCTCCGGCAGGAAAGATGCCCGTGATAATCTCCAATGAGTTCGGCGGAGTTATCTTCCATGAAGCCTGCGGCCACGCCCTCGAGGCGACGAGCGTCGCGAAGGGAGCTTCGGTTTTTGGCGGAAGGCTCGATCAGAAAGTGGCCGGCGAATGTGTCTCGGCAGTGGACGACCCGACGATTCCAAACGCCTGGGGTTCGGCAAACTTCGATGACGAGGGAACGCCGACAAAGAGAAACCTGCTTATAGAGAAGGGAATACTGAAGAGTTACATGATAGACAGACTCGGCGGTCTGAAGATGGGGATGGAACCTACAGGAAGCGCCAGGAGGCAGAACTACACCTTTGCCCCGACTTCGAGAATGAGTAATACTTTTATAATGGCCGGCGAGCACTATCCCGAGGAGATAATCGCCGCGACTGACTACGGCCTCTTTGCTAAGTCTATGGGCGGTGGTTCAGTCATGCCCGCGACAGGCGAATTCAATTTTGCTGTCAACGAGGGCTATCTCGTAGAAAAGGGCAGGATCGTGAAGCCGGTTCGTGGAGCTACGCTCATAGGAAAGGGAGACGAAGTGCTTATGAAGATAGATATGGTCGGAAACGACCTAGCCAGAGGCCAGGGAATGTGCGGTTCGATATCGGGCTCTATACCGGCCGATGTCGGCCAGCCGACAGTCAGAGTTTCCGAACTGATCGTTGGGGGGCGAAGCTAATGGACTGGAAGACATTCAAGGATAGAGTGTTCTCGATCTCGAAGAAGAAGGGTTTTGAAGAAGCGGAGCTTTACTACGCCAGAGGTTCCGAGTTCCAGCTGAGCTCTCTGAAAGGAGAGATCGATAGCTACAACGACGCCACGTCTTCCGGAGTGTACTTCAGAGGACTCAAGACCGGGAAGATCGGCGCTGCCTTCACGGAGATCCTGGATGAAGAGGCGGCCGACATGCTTGTCGATGAGGCTTATGAAAACCTGCTAATAGCCAGCGGGAAAGATATATACTTTCTTCACGACGGGTCGGGCCAGTACTCCGAATTCAACGGTTTCTCTGGCGCCTTTGCGACTCAACCGGTGGAGGATAAGATAGAAAAGGTAATCACCCTGGAGCGGGCGGCTCTCGGGTACGATAAGAGAATCATCATGGTTCCCTCATGCAGGCTTGCGGACAGCCAGTCAGAAGTCACCATTGTCAATACGCTCGGTCTCGAGAGACATTACAGGGCCGACGGAGGATATGCCGTAATCGTAAGTTTGGCCGGAGAAGGGAATTCCAAGAAGACCGGCTTCACCTTCGCAGTCGCCAGAAAACCCGACGACATTGACGTTTTGACCCTGGGCAGAGAGGCTTCGAAAAGAGCGGTTGAACAGCTCGGTGCTGGAAAGGTAAAGAGCGGAAAGTACCGGGTGTTATTGAGAAACGACGTCTTTGGTCAGTTCTTCGGTACTTTCACAAGTATGTATTCGGCAGAGTATGTCCATAAAGGACTTTCGATACTCGCCGGAAAAGAGGGTACGAAAATTGCTTCCGAACACCTGAGCGTATATGACGACCCGTTTTTGCCCTCCAGTCCCGGCAGCAGGCCCTTTGACGATGAAGGAGTCCCGACGAAAGTCAAGGGGCTTGTCGAGAACGGAGTGCTGAAGACCTTCCTGTACGATTTGAAAACGGCGGCTAAGGACGGAAGAGAATCTACGGGAAATGCAATAAAGCCTAACTACAGATCGAAACCGTCTATCTCCACCATAAACACTGTGATCAAACCGGGCAAGAAGGACTTTCAGGAACTCTTAAAGGAACTTGGAGACGGTATAGTAGTCACTGATCTTACGGGACTCCATTCAGGTGCCAATCCGGTGTCGGGCGAATTCTCGCTTGGAGCCAGCGGTTTCCTGGTGAAAAACGGGGAGATCGTTAACCCGATCGAGCAGTTCACTGTTTCCTCAAGCATTTTGAAGGTTTATAATAGTATCGAAGCGGTCGGAAGCGATAGCATGCCTTCTATCTTCAAGGTCATGTCTCCATCGGTCGTTATCTCTGAAGTCGATGTCGCTTCCGAATAGATCTGGAGGTGTTCAAGTTTGCCGTTATATAGATTTGTCTGCAGTGACTGTGGAAGGGAAGATAGCCTTCTCTTGAAGATGAATTCGCAAGTACCTCCCTGTGGAAGCTGTGGGGGAAGCCTCGTGAAGCAGATAACCAACATCTCGAGTTACGGCTGTTCCAGCGGATCGGAGAGTTGTGGTTCGTGTTCGGGAGGCAGCTGTTCGAGCTGTGGTCACTGACGCATTTTGGAGACAAAAGATAAAAAGGGAAGCGCCCGTTGAATTCGGGCGCTTCTTTTATCTCAGTAAAGCTCCATGTATTTCTCTACTTCCCAGTCTGTTACTGAAGCCGTGTACTCGTTCCACTCGCTCTCTTTAGATCTGACAAACGTACTGAAGACGTGCTCACCAAGAGTGTTCTTCACCAGTTCGCTCTCCCTGGTACTTTCGAGTGCGTGCCAGAGACTCTGCGGAAGGTTTTCTATCATCAGTTGCTTCTTTCTAGAACCTTTCATATTGAATATGTTCTCGCCCACGGGATTGGGTGGGACAATCTTCTTCTCTATGCCGTCCAGTCCGGCGGCGAGAGTCAATGCCAGCGCCAGATAAGGGTTGCATGTAGGATCGGGACTTCTGAACTCGAGTCGTGTAGCCTCGCCCCTCGCGCTCGGGATTCTTATCATTGCGCTCCTGTTTCCCAGTGCCCATGATATATTTACGGGTGCTTCATAACCGGGAAGAAGGCGTTTGTAGCTGTTGACAGTGGGATTCGTGATCGCCGTGATTTCGCGGGCGTGGGCTATGAGACCGCCGATGAAACTCAGGGCCACTTCGCTGAGTCCGTGCTCGCTGGCGCTGTCATAAAAGGCGTTCTGTCCGTCTCTGAAGAGGCTCAGGTGAATGTGCATCCCCGAACCGTTGACTCCCTGAAAGGGCTTTGGCATGAAAGTTGCGTGCATTCCATTCATAATAGCCATAGTCTTTACAACCCATTTGAAGGTCTGGATGTTGTCGGCCGTCTTCAGAATGTCCGTGTACTTGAAGTCTATCTCGTGCTGGGAGGGTGCCACCTCGTGGTGCGCCGCTTCGACTTCAAAACCCATCTCCTGCAAAGAGAGCACGATCTTCTTACGAACTTCTTCGCCACCGTCTACGGGTAGAAGATCGAAGTAACTTCCAGTGTCGAGAAATCTCGTGTCTCCTCTGACGCAGTTTTTCTCTTTCTTCACCATGAAGAACTCGGGTTCGGGCCCGGCGAAGGCCTCGAATCCCTTCTCTGCAGCCTTTTCGATGACTCTCTTAAGAACATACCTTGGATCTCCCTCGAATGGAGAACAGTCGGGCTTGCAGACATCGCAGATCAGTCTGATTGTCTTGCCCTGGTTTCCATCCCAGGGAAGAGATGCCAAAGTCGATAGATCTGGTTTAAGATACATATCCGATTCCTCGATACGAACAAATCCATCGATTGAAGAACCATCGAACATCGCGCCTCTCTCCAGAATCTGTGGCAGCATCTTTGCCGGAACCTCGACATTCTTCAGCATACCGTTTATATCGGTGATTTGAAGCCTGACGAATTTCAGCGTTCCTTCTTCGACCTCCTGAATCAACTCTTCTTTTGTCATAACTCCCCCTTTTTTCTACCCGGCCCAGTGGGTATTGGATAACCGAGTATATTCGCTGGAAGATTACTTCCGGAGAAGCAAATGTGAAGGTTTTGAAAGGAAAATAATGTAGACTATTTGAGTGGAGGTGTATCGATGAATATTAAACGCGCATTCATAAGCGTTCACGATAAGACAAATATAGAGAAGCTGGCGCTCTTTCTCACCAGATACGGTACAGAGATAGTGGCGACCGACCACACGGCCGAATATCTTCAGTCTTACGGAGTTCCCGCGGTAAAGGTCGCAGACTATAGCGGCTTCCCGTCGATTTTCGATGGCAGGCTGAAATCCATTCATCCGAAAGTTATGGGTGGAATTCTCGCGATACAGGACTCGAAAAACCATCAGAAAGAGATGAAAGAGCACGATATTCAGCCCTTCGATCTTGTGGTTGTCAATCTGAAGCCTTTCGAAATGTCGGTAGATGAGTCGCCCGAAGAGTCGAATCTTTCCAAAGAGATAGACATAAGCGGACCGGCACTGCTCATGGCCGCCGCCAAGAACCACCGCGATGTTGTAGTTATCTCCGAGATCGAGGACTACGACGAAGTAATCGAAAGCCTCGAATACTGCGGAGACGTCCTTCTCTTAAAAAGAAGAAGATACGCCCTGAAGGCAATCCACGATGTAATGCTTTATACAGCCTCCGTCCACAAGGCCCTCTCTCAAATCTTCGCCTCGGAGAAGTACGACTATACAATCATGGAGTACATAATGCCCCTACTCTACGGAGACAACCCGTCTCAGAAGGCGAGCCTTATGAAGATATCGACTGAACCGGGCCTGCTAGACGAAGTACAGATAGCAAATCCAGCGGTCGGCCTGAAGAAGTCGCAGCTGAGAAATACGAATGTCTTCATGGAGCTATATTATTACAGCGACAATATATCCGTCTTTCTCGACAAGGGAAAGATAGTGAAGGTGTCTTCCTCTACCTCGCTTGAAGACATCGATTACGGCGGTCCCGATACTATGTTTGCATCGACATTCACCATCGGGGAAGATACTATCAGGAAGCTAAGTGATAAGGGTATAGAGTCTTTCTGCGGTGTCTTCGATCGCGACGCGATCAAGCTGGCCAGAGAGAGGGATATAATGATTCTAACCGTTCCCGAGAGAGCGGCCGTAGAGCTATCTCACGAGACTTACTCCGGATTCGGCAACTACTTCGTGAGAGAAGCCGCTTTCAGAATGAGAACCATTGATCTCGAACCTGACGGGAAACTGGCCGTTTACTGCAGCAGAGTTAACCGCGCGAACAATATCTCTGCATTCAGAGACGGGGAGAGTCTTCTGTTGAAGAGCGGGCTTAGCTATCGAGAATTCCGTGAGTTAGACTACTCGAGCTATAATCTTTCTGGCGCGACACTCGCTTCAAATGTCGATCTAGATGACGCGACACTGAACGCTCTTGAGAAGGCAGGTATCTCGAAGATAATTCTTCCGGGAACGGCCGGAAGCTACTCCGGTAAAAGCCTTATCGCTCTGGGATTTGAGTTCACCAGGCTCAATAATTGACGGGCACTTGAAAGCTGGCCCTGCAGAAGATATAATGTACTTACACCATGCTAAGCGGGGAGCTGGCGGTTCCCTGTACCCGAAATCCGCCATATGCGGGGCTGAATGCCTTCCCAGGCTTTTGTCAGTTTGGTGTCGGTTTATCTGAAGGTGTTGAGGATTGAGTCCTGCGCAACGGGAACTCGCGAATCTGGTCAGGTCCGGGAGGAAGCAGCCATAAGTGGGCAATCTCGTGTGCCGCAGGAGCGCTCAGTCTGAGCTGGATGGTAAGTACGGCCAGGTTGTCACTGTCGAAGAAGGATGCATGGTGTTTCTTATTCTTCGAGAATCCCCCTCAAATCTGCTAGAATTAACGTAGACAAATATAGACGGTATTTGGAGGTGTAGAATATGTTGCTTAAAGGCGAAAAAGCAGTTGACTTTTCTCTCTTTGGGACGGATTTACAAGCCTATAGATTGAACTCATATTTCGGTAAGAAGGTAGTACTGGTATTCTATCCCGGCGCTTTCACGAGCGTCTGTCAGAAAGAACTCTGTACTTTCAGAGACTCTCTGGCGAACTTCGAAAGGCTCGATGCTCAGATATTGGGCATAAGCGTCGACGGCCCTTTCGCCAACAGGGCATTCAAGGACCAGAACTCACTTTCCTTTCCGCTGCTTTCCGATCTTGGTGGCGAAGTATCGCGGTTTTATGGAGGAGTCCACGAGGATTTCGCAGGCGTAAAGGGACTCACGGTTTCGAAGAGAGCTGTCTTTATCCTTGACAAAGAAGGCAAGATCAGCTACTCATGGGTCTCTGATGATCCAAAGATCGAACCAAACTATAGCGAGATAAGAGAACAGCTTGAGAAGATCTGACGATGGGGGCAACCCCATCGTTTTTCTATGGGAGGTAATTTTTCTATGACAGAATTCAAATTTCCAGATCACGCCCTTGAACTGCTGGAGAGTTTAAAAAGCGGTCGTGTGCTGATAGGTGTCTCCGACGGCGTCGAGATGAACCTTATGACCGTCGCCTGGGGCTTTCTGGGCTACACATGGAATCGACCGGTCTTCATTGCAATGATAAGGCCCAGCAGATACACACACGACTTCTTCAGGCGGACCGACGTTTTCTCAGTGAACTTCATGTCGCAAGAGTGGCAGGACGCTCTGAACTTCTGTGGAACACGCAGCGGAAAGTATATCGACAAATTCAGAGAGACCGGTCTCACGCCAATCGAAGGAGTCACAACCTCGGTAGTCGTTGTCAAAGAGGCCGACAAAGTTCTTGAATGCAGGGTCATCTCCAGGGAAGCTTTAACACCATTCTCTCTGAACGAGAGTATCTCAAGCACTTTCTATGGAGATCACTCGTACCATTCGCTGATTTTTGGAGAGATTACCGATTCATATCTTCTTCCTTGAGAAGAGCGCGAAAATCAACGTGCAGATAAGTGAAAAGCCGAGCATGATCCACAGAACCAGTGATGACCATTGAGGGGTTTGTGGAGAGAGCCTTGATGAAGCGTCTATGAGCAGAATATCTCTGGCAAACACCAGAGAAATCATAGCCTGTAAAGAAGCCAGCAAGCCGAGAACATAGTGCCAGTTCGATCTGCCGACATCTATCGCGGCTATCTGGGCAAAGAGATATATAATACACGACAATGGTCCGAGCGCAATTCCTGAGTAGAAGAGATACTTTATAGTATCGGAATCCGCAAGCAATTCCTTCGACAGCAAATTCGAGAGCACTATGAACAGAACAGAGAGAACTCCCGTCGACAGACCGGCAGTCGTCAAAAACCTATATCTGTTCTTCTTGCGAATAGACTGAGCAACACTCAGCGCTCCACTCCCTTTCCTTGACACTAAGCCACCACCTGAAAATCTCTGTATGATTTGAGTATTGGAGAGACCCGTAGTCGAAAGCTAGACTGATGACTACCTCTCTATTCTAATTAGAATTGAGAAAAAAAGCAACTCTTCTTTATTAATAAAGAAAAAACCTAAGAGTAGCCAGTCTGCTTACGCAGGCCAGTCGCCTTCGGCGGCCAGTACCACTTCGTGGGCAGTAAGAGCCGTTGTACGTTGCTCGTTGTGGGTTGTTGGTAAGAGACGCCGAAAGAAAGAACGTATCGAGAGTTCTAAGAACCGTGGAGAGTGGAGCATGGAGAGTTATGAGAAAGATCGAGACGTTCGCTTCCGCTCACGAGGTGGATCAGAGGTAAGGGGTGAGAGGATAGAGGTAAGAAAACCAAGATCTCCTTCTCGTGAAAATGGGGACTGACGGGTTCCTGACGTCTGTCCCCGATTTTCGCGTCTCGCACTCTCGATGATCTCTTCGCTCTTCCGCTCTTGATCTTAATCCCCGCTTGAGCGGGGGGGACCGCTTGCGGTGGGGCGTGTAGGCTCTTGAGAACCGCTGTACGTTGCTCGTTGTAGGTTGCTGGTAAGAGCGGAGAAAGAGCATTGTCGAGAGTTCCGAGTGGAACAGAGGTAAGAAACCCGAGAGAGACGTTCGCTTCGCTCACGAGAGAACGAGAATTTTCTCCTCGGTCTCGTCTTCTCTCCTCATCTCGTGGTCCTTAACCAAGAACGTGGACGCGCAGCGTCGGAACGAAGAACTTGGGCGCAACGCGCCGGAACCGCTCTTTTGCTCTCCAAGGACGGGTTCATGCTCCGGGACGAAGGACGATGGACGGCTCTTCAGCTTTTCATGGCCTTCTCGGAGGACGGTGAACGGTGAACGTCTCTTTACGCTCTTCCGACCTCTTACCGGCCTCCGACCTCAGGTCTTTACCAAGGACGGGTCCACGATCTTGGACGAAGGACGAAGGACGTATCTTCCGCTTTTCATGATCTTTTCGGAGGACAGCGGACGGAGGACGTTTTTTGCTCTTCTCGTTCTTACGAAACCCCAGACCCATTCTTTGCCATCCACTAATCACCAAACACGGTTCTTCCCGCTCTTCCCAATGATTAAGGGGCGGATTGCTCCGCCCCCTAAAAATTGCATCTAACTGTTTGTGGCTTAAGACTATCTTCTTGTTGTGTCTCCGTAGCCGACCTCTTCGAGCCACCATGTCGGGTATCCAACGCTGCTTCCGTTGAAGTAGCCGTCATTGAGTGTGTATATCAGTTCGTCGGCGAGCTTCCACCATCTGTCGACAACTCTGTTGGCGATAGTGTTGCAGTAGTTTGTGAGGAAGTCGATGGCAAGAGCCGGGTTGTCTTCGTAAAGAACCAGAGCGGCCTTTTCAATGCTTGGCTGATTGGCGAGGAATTCGCTCTCAAACTTCTCGTATTCCGCCTTGATTATCGGAATGGCATAGGAGAACTTGAGATCGGCGAGGTTAGATACGTGGTTGAATGCCCACCATGCAGAGGTCCTGTCGAAGTAATTTCGTGCGCCCTGGCTGAAAGAAGTCGGGACGCTTGTGATACCTGCGTAGAATGGGATATACACTGTCGAGTGCGGTGCGTCTTCTCCAAACCATACAACCCCACCGATGGCTGCCGGCATCCAGCTTCTCGCCTGTCCGACGATAACGTAAGAGCATCTGAACATAGAGATTGCCCTTTCCCAGCCGTCATAGTTTACACCTTCAGGTCTTACACTGCCAGGCGTTGCGTATCTGTTGGGATTTCCATAAGGACCGGCGGCGAGCCCGACTGTCAGGTCGAATTCCGTACCTTCGTAGTAGTCGCGCTTGGCCATCATCAGATCGTGGGCCGATACAGGCTTGTCCGGCTTCACGGAGAGCGGGTATCTCTCTGCCCATGGATCCAGACCCAGAGAAGGAGCCAGAAGGTCATATACTCTCCACTCACGGCGTGTGTTGTAGAACGCGGTCTTTCCACAGTATGCATCGTAGAATACGAAAGGATTTCCGCTGTTGGGATCCCAGAAGCCCATTTCAACTGCCAGCGAATGAACATTGGAAGATGCCATGAAGAATTCTGTGTTCTCGAGATCGATCTCTCCGATTCTCGATCTGTTGGCGTGTACGAGAATGTGGTCGTCGGGAATTCTCTGGGCTACCCATACCGCTCCGGGTTCATCACTTCCGGGTGACCAGAAGGGACCGGGGCCAGCAATTTCAAACAGCCATGCTTCTTCTCCGTCGATTATTGTGAGTCCTTCACCGCCGTCACCGTAACCGTACTTTTCGGCGAGTTCGCCCATTATCTGAATGGCCTCTCTGGCGGTAGTTGCTCTCTGGAGTCCGAAAACCTGCAGCTGCTCAATCGTCATCCAGCCCTGAGCGTTTCTGAGTTCTCTCTTTCCGCTCCACGTTGTTTCTCCCATTATCACCTGGTTCTCATTCATGAACGGGTAACCGATATGGAAGTAGGTGTAGGTAACCGGTGCCTGCGGGATCTCTCCAACATAAGTAACCGTTCTATTGGGGATACCTGCCTGGCAGAGACCTTTGTAAACACTGGTAGTCTCGCCTTCAGCATGCACGCCACCGGGAATAATCTGGATCCTGGCGTCGTAACCACCGTCACAGGTATGTGTCGTCATTGTCGAACCATCGACAGATGCAGCCTTTCCCACTAGAATCGATGTGCAGGCGATCGCGGTGACCCCGTAACCAAGAACAAGGATCAGGATAACAAACAATACACGTCTCAAAAAATTCACTCCCCTTTTGAAAGATAGGGCCGGCCGTAACCGGCCCGAAAATGACTTACTACTTACACGTTATTAAGGTA
>Ga0334884_1001224_pt1 | contig 39879 bp, 33 predicted proteins | sample GraSluR1_MG_7_FD_207215 | JGI IMG/M metagenome (GOLD analysis project Ga0334884, IMG submission 207215) | Sludge microbial communities from methane-producing bioreactor in Wageningen University, Netherlands - Granular Sludge_12_05 R1 | ecosystem: Engineered > Bioreactor > Anaerobic >... | reverse complement strand
GCCGCAGGTGAGGCGGCAACGGCGCCTCACCCCCCGCCTCCTCACTCGCCCAGACGGCGGGCGAGACGGGAGCAGGGGGAGCACGACAACGACAGACGGCCACCGACGACAGACGGACGGAGGCCGAGACTGTGAGGCGGATATGCGAGGGTTTCCTGACGACCCAGTCCGCGAGGGCGCCCGGCTGAGGGCACGGCTCCGTGACCTGCTGGACGCTACCTTCGTCGAAACACCCCGATCGGAACCTGTGGCGCCCTGGGTGCCCCGGGCCGACATCTGGGCCACACCTGAGGCCGTCATTGTCGAGGTGGAAGTGCCGGGCCTCGGAGCCGATGACGTCGAGGCCCACGTGGAGGGCAATGTCCTGACCATCACCGGCTCGCGCACCCCCACCCGGGACGCCGGGCGGTACCTGGAGCGACAGCGCCCCGCAGGGGCATTCTCCCGGGCCTTCACCCTCACTCAGGCTCCCCGCGACGTACAGGCGAGGCTGGAGGACGGGCTGCTGACGGTCACCCTGACAAGATAGCGCGGGTCCATACCATGAGGACAGTTCGAGACTTGCTACAACTGCAGGAGCAGTTCGACCGGGCGTTCCGCGAGGCACGGGCGTGGCGGCAGTCGCCCGCCGCCGAGCCGGGCTTCACGCCGGAAACGGACGTCGCGCAGGATGACCGGGCCTACACCATCACCCTCGACCTCCCCGGCGCGAGCAAGACCGCTCTGAAGGTCTACGCCGAGGGCGGAGCCCTGATCGTGTCCGGACACCGCGAGCGCCCCAACCGGGAGCAGGCCAGACTGGTGCGTGGAGAGCGACAGCACGGCCGCTTCTCCCGCGCTATCTCGCTACCATCGGACGCCGACTTCGGACAAGTCAACGCCAGGCTGCAACAGGGCGTCCTGCGGGTGAGCGTGCCCCGCGTGCGCCCCGCAGATGGCGGCCGTATCGAGATCACCGTGGATTGAGGCGGACCGCGGCCACGACCCGCGTCCGCAAACCAAAGTTCGGTGAGTACCCATGGAAACAACAGCCGACTTCTACGACCTGCTGGGCGTCCAGCGCGGCGCCACGCAGGATGAGATAAAGAAGGCGTACCGCAAGGCGGCCCGCAAGTACCACCCGGACGTCAATCCGGGCGACAAGGACGCCGAGGCACGCTACAAGCACATCAGCCAGGCCTACGAGGTACTCAGCGACCCGGAGAAGCGCCAGAAGTACGACCAGTACGGCAGCGCCTGGCAACAAGCCCAGCAGACCGGCCAGTGGCAAAACGGGGACTTCGGCGACTTCGTCTACCAGCAGTACGGCGCCGGCGGCTTCGAGGACATCTTCGGCACTATCTTCGGGAATCTGGGCCAGGCGGCGGGGCGACAACGGGCCAAGACCCGGCGTCCACAGCCCGAGCGCGGCCCGGACATCGCCCACGAGCTGGGCCTCACCTTCGCCGAGGCCATCCGGGGCACGGAGAAGCAACTGACCCTCAGCATCGCCGACCGCTGTCCGGAGTGCGAGGGCCTCGGGGGCGTGGCGAGCAAGTGCCCGGCCTGCGACGGTACGGGGCAGAGCTCACGTGGCGGGCTGTTTGGCATGGGCGCCGCCTGCCCCCAGTGTCAGGGCAGCGGCGAGGTGATCCAGTCCCAGTGCCCCAAGTGCCGCGGAGCCGGTGAGGTACTCAGGGAACGCAAGCTCAAGGTCAAGATCCCCCCGGGGGTCCGCACGGGCAGCAAGATCCGCCTGGCCTCCGAAGGTGGCCGCGGCCTGCGCGGCGGCCCCAATGGCGACTTGATCCTCGCGATGAAGGTGGCCGACCATCCGCTGTTTGAGCGCTCCGGCGATGACATCGAGCTCCAGCTCCCCATCTCCCTGACCGAGGCCGCTCTCGGAGGCAAGATCCCGGTCCCGACCATCGACGGCTCGGTGACTCTCAAGATCCCCGCCGGGACCCGCAGTGGACAGCGCTTCCGCCTCAAAGGCCAGGGCCCCGCTCTGCCCGGCGGCAAGGGGCGGGCCGACCAGTTCGTCACCGTGACGATCACGCCCCCCAGGCGTCTCACGCCCGAGCAGCGTGAACTGCTGGAAGAGCTGCAGAAGGTCACGGAAGAAGACCCCAGGGCAGACCTGAAGACAGACCTGTAGGGCCTGGGGGCAGTCGCGAGTCGACGAGTCACGAGTCAACGGCCACGACGACAACGGAGGCAACGGCCACGGAGGCGGCGGCCACGGAGGCAACGGAGGCAACGGCCACACCCGGGTCTTGCATTGGAACAGACGTGGAGGTGCAGTATGCCGGCCAGAAACGACGAACCTGTCTACTTCATCAGTGTCGCCGCACGTCTGGTGCAGTGCCATCCCCAGACCCTACGCACCTACGAGCGCCTGGGGCTCCTGCATCCGCAGCGCAGCGGCAGCAATGTCCGCCTATACTCGGAGCGCGACATCCAGCGCCTCCGACAGATACAAAGACTCACCCAGGAGATGGGCGTGAACCTCGCCGGTGTGGAGGTGGTGCTCAAGCTCCTGGACCAGATCGAGGACCTGCAGGGAGAGATCGAGAGGCTGCACGAAGTCCTGGAGCACGGCCCCAAGAAACTCCCGGCCGGCCATCCGGTACGCATCGAGATCACCACCAGCGAGGAAGGCGCGTAGAGGTCCGGCCGGAGATCCCGGCGGGACCTTCACCCGCCATGATGGCCGTGCAGGCACGCTTGGGAAGTGCCTCGCGCCACGATCGGGAGGGACTGAGCATGGCCGTCGGCGAAGAGTACCAGGGGTTCGGCGTCGCGGCGGTGTTCCATGGCGAGACGGGCACCGGTAGCGCTCTGGCCGCCGCGGCGGTGGCGGAGTTGAAGGCCGCCGGCATCCCCGCCATGCAGGTGCCGACCAACACGGTGGCCGTCTGGGGGACGCTGGGCAATATGCCGTCGGTGCCCAGCCGGGTGCTGGTGCCGCTGGACAAACTGCAAAGAGCAATTGAGATACTGGAGGGCGAGCAGGCCGAGGTCTGAACGGTGGCGGTTGGGATCACCGCCCGGCGGCAACAGCGGGCCTGCCCCTATTGCGAAGTGATCAGTCATGGACTTTGAGCGCTTTACCAACAAGGCCAAAGAGGCCCTTGCCGACAGCCAGCAGCTTCTGCAACGCTACCACCACAATCAACTCGATGTGGAGCACCTCCTGCTTGCCATGCTGGAGCAGGAGGACGGCCTGACGCCGCGTGTCTTGCAGAGTCTGAACGTGGATGTGGCCGACTTGAAGGCTCGGCTGGAGCGCGAGCTGGGGCAAAGGCCGCAGGTGCAGGTCTCCGGCGACGGCCAGCAGATCTACATCACACCCCACACCCAGCGGGTGTTCGATCAGGCGTGGGAAGTCTGCCGGCGCATGGGCGATCAGTACATCGCCAGCGAGCACCTGCTGCTTGCGACCCTCGAGGACGGCCAGACGGCGGCCGCCAAGCTTCTCGCTGCCGCCGGCCTGAGCTCTGAAAGCGTGCTGGGGGCTCTGCAGGGCATCCGCGGAAGCCACCAGGTCACCGACGCCGGGGCCGAGTCCAAGTACGAGGCGTTGGCCAAGCATTCCCGGGACCTGACGCAGCTTGCTCACGAAGGCAAGCTGGACCCGGTGATCGGCCGCGATCCGGAGATCCGGCGCGTGGTCCAGGTGCTGTCGCGGCGGACCAAGAACAACCCCGTGCTCATCGGCGATCCGGGAGTGGGCAAGACGGCCATCGTCGAGGGCCTGGCTCAGGAGATCGTCTCCGGCGGGGTCCCGGAGATGCTGCGCGGCAAGAAGGTCGTGTCGCTGGACCTGGGGAGTCTGGTGGCGGGCAGCAAGTACCGCGGCGAGTTCGAGGAGCGCCTCAAGGGTGTCATCGACGAGATCCGCGCCGCCCAGGGCGAGATCATCGTGTTCATCGACGAGATGCACACCGTGGTCGGCGCCGGGGCGGCCGAAGGCGCCATGGACGCCTCCAATATGATGAAGCCCGCGCTGGCCCGAGGCGAGCTACGCTGCATCGGCGCCACGACTCTCGACGAGTACCGTGAGAACATCGAGAAGGACCCGGCACTGGAGCGCCGCTTTCAGCCGGTGTTCGTGGAGGAGCCCAGCGTCGACGACACCGTACTCATCCTCCAGGGCCTCAGGCCCCGCTACGAGGAGCACCACGGTGTCAGGATCTCCGACGACGCCCTGGAGGCCGCCGCCGAGCTCTCGGAACGCTATATCACCGATCGCTACCTGCCGGACAAGGCCATCGACCTCATCGACGAGGCAGCCAGCAAGCTGCGCATCGACACCTACGATCTCCCCCCGCGCCCCGAGGCCCTGCGCCAGGAGATCGCCCAGCTCTCACAGCAGGGCCAGGAGGCCGTGGACCGCGGGAACTACGAGGAAGCCGAGCGCTGCAAGAGGCGCCTGGACGAGCTGCAGGCCAAGCTGCCCGCGGCCGAAGACAAGTGGGCCGGAGTGGAGAGCATCGACGATGTGGTGGATGCCGAGGACGTGGCGGGTATCGTCTCGCAGTGGACGGGCATTCCCGTCACGCGGATGTTCGAGCAGGAGGCCCAGAAGCTGCTGCAGATGGAGGCCCGCATTCACGAGCGCGTCAAGGGGCAGGACGAAGCGGTCACGGCCGTGTGCGAGGCCATCCGCCGTTCCCGCGCGGGCCTCAGCGACCCGCGGCGCCCCATCGGCTCCTTCATCTTCCTGGGCCCCACCGGTGTGGGCAAGACGGAGCTTGCCAAGGCCCTGGCCGAGTTCATGTTCGATGACGAAGACGCCATGGTGCGCATCGACATGTCCGAGTATATGGAGCGCCACGCCGTGTCACGACTCATCGGGGCACCGCCGGGCTATGTGGGCTATGAAGAAGGCGGCCAGCTCACCGAGGCCGTGCGGCGCCGGCCCTACCGCGTGGTGCTCCTGGACGAGATCGAAAAGGCGCATCCCGACGTGTTCAACATCCTGCTGCAGATCCTGGAGGACGGCCGGCTCACGGACAACACCGGCCGCGTGGTGAGTTTCGCCAATACCGTGCTCATCATGACCTCCAATATCGGCAGCCAGTATATCGAGCCCCCGGAGCAGGAGTGGAACGAGCAGCAGAGACAGGAGCACTACGAGACCACGCGGAGCAATGTGGTCACCGCCCTGCGGGACGTGTTCCGTCCCGAGCTGCTCAACCGCATCGACGAGATCATCGTGTTCCACGCCCTCACCCGGCACGAGATTCTCGGCATCGTTGACCTGATGCTGGGGCGGGTCGATTCCGCCCTGGCGCAGCGGGGTATGTCGCTGGTGGCCACGGACGCCGCCAAGGCGCTGCTGGCCCGCGAGGGCTACGACCCGCTCTACGGCGCCCGGCCCCTGCGGCGAGTGATCCAGAAGATGGTGGAGAACCCCATCTCCAGCGCTATCCTCCGCGGCGAGTTCGGCCACGGCGACACGATCCAGGTGGACGCCGAAGGTGATGAGCTGAGGTTGAGGCTGGTGGTTGCCGAAAGCGGATAGCGGAACCGGCGGTGGATCACGGGTAGACGGTATGGACAGCCGGGTGCGAGGTAGGGGATGATTCCCTGAGTGCTGGGTGAACGCCGGCAGGCGGCGGACCGTCGCCCCTCGGAGGCCCTCCGGGCCTGTTGCAGGAGAGACGAGTGCCGCACCGCAGCCTCCATGCCTTCCATCGCACCGGGCGCGTCGAGCATTCCACATCGTACCCAACAGACAGCCCCGGGCCAGGATCACTGAGCGACCGGGGCGGCGAGGAGAGCCAAGTGAACATCGTCTGGCCGATAGTGGGGACTGTGGTCGGAGGCCTGCTGGGCTTCGGCATCCACAAGCTCCAGGCCCTGTGCACCGGCGGAGCCGGTGGGTGACCGGCGACCAGCAATCCGTACGCGGCCGTCATTCTCGGTGCCGTGTTCGGCCTGCTGGTGGCCCTCGGTGGGGGCCAACGACCGGAGTAGTGCCAGGGCGTTTGGGTATCGCACAAGGGGGGCCGCGGCCCGGGGCCGCCGGCCCTCCGCCGGATCGCGGACGGGGTTCTACCGCCACGTACCGTACCGGCCGGGGCCGTACCGACGGCCACGGCCTCATGACACAGCCAAGGTCAGGTGATCGGCAATGGCCCGTAGACTCAATGTCCCGGCGTTCGGTATCGCGGTGGGCACGGTGTGGGGTGTCTGTGCGCTGCTCATGGCGTGGGCGAGCTGGCCCACCGGCGGCAAGCTGTTTGGCCCCGCCATCGAGGTTCTCCACAGCATCTACCCCGGTTATCATGCCGGTTTCTTCGGCGGCATCCTCGGCCTCATCTGGGGCTTCATCGACGGCCTGGTCGTGGCCTTCGCCGCCGCCTGGCTGTACAACCGACTGGGCACGCCGCTGGAGGAGAAGGCCGTGGAGCAGTGGACCGTCTCCGAGGATGAGCTGCTGGATGACGAGTGATGTCTGCGATTAGCACTTTCGGGCCGAGAGTGCTAATCGGCTCTTGCGCCTGTCGGCAAAAACGGCTATCATAGCGGTCCGGAACGCTGCGCCGGCACCCGGCGCAGGGCCCGGCCGCAGCATGAAGACCACAGTTGGCAGATTTTGAAGGGAGGTGCTCGCCACGGGAATCCGAGTTCTTGGGGATAGAGTGCTTGTCCGAGTCGATGAAGCCGAAGCCACACAGGGAGGCATCTTCCTGCCCGAGTCGGCGCAGGAGAAGCCGAAGACGGGTATCGTCGTGTCCGTGGGTGAGGGGCGGCGGCTGGAGGACGGTAGCTTCGCCCCCGTGGACGTCGAAGAAGGCGACCGGGTGCTGTTCACCAAGTACGGTGGTACCGAGATCAAGGTGGACGGCGAAGAGTTGATGGTCATGAGCACGAGCCAGATCCTGGGGACGCTGGAGAAGGACGCCTAGGCGAGCTGGGCCCCCGGTGAACCGGCGGCGCGGGGTTTGACCACGCGCCGTCGCCAACTCCCGGCGGTGATCCGCCGGCGACGGTGGCTTTCCGCCGGGGAGGTGGGCTCCCGCAGGGGCGATCGCCCCACGGCCCGAGCGGTGTACATGGATGTACAGACGTCATTTCCCCGGCGGGGGGCATAGGGGGACGAGCGTCTCCCGCCGGCTGAGAGACCCATCCGAGCAAAAGGAGACGAAGTGGCTATGGCAGCCAAGGAGATTCTCTACGACGAAGCGGCGCGCCGAGCGCTCGAGCGCGGCGCCAACCTCGTTGCCGATGCTGTGAAGGTAACCCTGGGGCCCGCCGGGCGGAACGTGCTCCTGCAGAAGAAGTTCGGCTCGCCGACCATCACCAAGGACGGCGTGACGGTTGCCAAGGAGATCGAGATCCCCGAGCGCACCGAGAACATGGGGGCCCAGCTCCTCAAGCAGGTCGCCTCGCAGACCAATGACGTGGCCGGCGACGGCACCACCACCGCCACGGTTTTGGCCCAGAGCATGCTCAAGGGCGGCCTCAAGGCCGTGGCCGCCGGTGCCAACCCGATGTTCCTCAAGCGCGGGATCGACAAGGGCGTCGCGGCCGTCGTCGCCAAGCTGCGCGAGATGGCCTCCGAGGTCAAGACCCCGGCCGAGATGAAGAACGTGGCTTCCATCGCCGGCAATGACGAGGGCATCGGCACCATCGTCGCCGACGCCATGAGCGAGGTGGGCAAGGACGGCGTCATCACTGTGGACGAGTCCAAGACCACCGAGACGCTGCTGGACCTGGTGGAGGGCATGCAGTTTGACAAGGGCTACCTCTCGCCCTACATGATGACCGACCGCGAGAGCCTCAGCGCCATCCTGCAGGAGCCCTACATCCTCCTGTTCGAGAAGAAGATCAGCTCGGTGATGGACCTCGTTCCGGTGCTGGAGCAGGTCGTCCAGTCCGGCCGCCCGCTGCTGATCGTGGCCGAGGACGTCGAGGGTGAGGCCCTGGCGACATTGGTCGTCAACAAGCTCCGCGGCGCCCTGAACGCCGTGGCCGTCAAGGCGCCGGGCTTCGGCGACCGCCGCAAGGCCATCCTCGAGGACATCGCCATCCTCACCGGCGGCACATTCATCACCGAGGACCTCGGCATCAAGTTGGAGAACGTGGCCCTCGAGCAGCTCGGTAGGGCCCAGCGGGTCACCGTCACCAGCGACGAGACCACCATCGTCGAGGGCGCCGGCAGCGCCGAGGCGATCAAGGGGCGCATCGACCAGATCCGCCGCCAGATCGAGACTACCGATTCGGACTACGACCGCGAGAAGCTGGAAGAGCGCCTGGCCAAGCTCTCCGGCGGCGTGGCCGTCATCAAGGTCGGAGCCGCCACCGAGACCGAGCTCAAGGAGCGCAAGCATCGCTTCGAGGACGCCCTCTCGGCAACTCGCGCGGCCGTCGAGGAAGGCATCATCCCCGGCGGCGGCACGGCGCTCTTGCACGCCCGTGCGGCTCTCGAGGGCGTAGAGACCGTGGATCAGGACGAGAAGACCGGCGTGTCCATCGTCTACGAGGCCCTGGCCGAGCCGATCAAAGTCATCGCCTCCAACGCCGGCCACGAGGGTTCCGTAATCGCCGACCAGGCGGCCAAGAAGGGCGTCAAGATCGGCTTCAATGCGCTCAACGGCGAATTCGAGGACATGCTCAAGGCCGGCGTCACCGACCCGGTTAAGGTGACGCGCGCGGCGTTGCAGAACGCCGCCAGCATCGCCAGCATGATCCTCACCACCGAGAGCATCCTGGCCGAGATCGAGGAGAAGCAGCCTCCGATGCCCGCCGGTGGCGGCGACATGGGTATGGGCGGCATGGGTGGCATGGGCGGCATGGGCGGCATGATGTAGTCCGTCCTGCCTGAGAGACACACGCGCGGGGCGGGGGATGACCCCGTCCCGCGTTCTCATCGGTCCCCTGGCGTGCGGGACCCGCTCCCGGCGGCGAGCCCGATGGCCGCGGTGACGGCAGAAGGGCAGCCCTCAGGATGATACCCCTTTCCGACAACATCGCCTCCCGCCGCGTCCCCTACGTCACCATCTCCCTTCTCATCGCCTGCATTGCCGTCTTCATCTACGAGTACCTCGCCCCCGGATTCGTTCAGCAGTTCGCCTTCCGACCCGCCTACGTGCTGTCCACCGACCTGTTCCGCGTCGGGCCGGGCATGGCCCTGCAGACCATGATCCTGTCCATGTTCATGCACGGCGGGCTGATGCACATCGGTAGCAATATGCTGTTCCTGTGGGTGTTTGGCGACAACGTCGAGGACCGTCTGGGGCACTTCCGGTTCCTGGTGTTCTACCTGGTCTGCGGCATCGTAGCCACGTTGGCCCACAGCCTTTCCGCAGGCTTCGGCCTGCTGTATGATCCCCACTCCCTGGATCGTGCTATCGTCGGCGCCAGCGGAGCCGTGGCCGGTGTGCTGGGGGCCTATCTCGTCTTGTTCCCCCATTCCTCGGTGCGCACGCTGGTGATCTTCTTCATCATCACCGTCATCAACGTCCCGGCGATCTTCTTCATCGTCCTGTGGTTCATCAGCCAACTGTTCAGCGGCGCCGGCAGCCTGGCCGGAGCCCCCGGCGGCGTGGCCTACTGGGCACACATCGGGGGTTTTGTGATCGGGTTCGTGTGGGGTAAGATGGTGGCGAGCAAGCCCTTCCGCCGCCCTCCCCCGCCGCGGATCATGGACTTGCGGATGGACGACTGAGAGGAAGTCGCGAGTCGGCGAGTCGCGAGTCAACGGCCGACGGCCGGCGCCGTTCCCCGAGACCGCGGGGGTCTCGCCCGCACGCCCCCCCCCGCCGCAAACCACGACCCCTCCGAAACCCTCCGTGCCTGCGGTCTTCCAACTCAGATCATGCAGGTTCCGGGCGGGCGGCGACTCACGTCGCCTCACCCCCCCAGCCCCCCTCTCCCTTACTCGCCGATACGACCGGCGAGACGGGAGGAGGGGGGAGAACGGCCCTGGCGCGAGCGTTTCGGGCGCGCTTGCGGCCAAATGTGGCTCCGGTGCGTTCATGCACAATGTGAGCTCCAAGACCGCAAGGTGGGGCAGCACCCCGACCGCCACAAACCACTCACCGATAGCTCCCCGTGATTGCACTCAGGCCTCTGGATACTGGCGAAGTGTATCTGGCGTACATTGCGGTCTTGGAAGACCGCGGGCACGCTGAAATCCCCTGAGGCTTCTGGATACTGGCGAAGTGTATCTGGCGTACATTGCGGTCTTGGAAGACCGCGGGCACGGTGAGATTCCCTGAGGCCTCTGGATGCTGGCGAAGTGCGTCTGGCATACCTTGCGGTCCTGGAAGACCGCGGGCACGGTGAAATCCCCTGAGGCTTCTGGATACTGGCGACGTGCGTCTGGCATACCTTGCGGTCCTGGAAGACCGCGACTTCGACCACACACCCACAACCAACGGCGGCAGGTCGGCGAGCCCGCCCCACCGACGGCAGTGGCAATGACCCCGTCTCACTCGCCTTTGTAGAATGAGGCCGTCCACTGCGGCGCCGCCGGCGGCCTGCCGGGGAGAACCTCCTCCCGCCACTTCTCGTCCGTCAGGCGGTCGGAGATGGGATGCTTGAACTCATAGCAAGACAGCACCGGCCCCATGCCGATGGCGGTGCGGCCGTCGGGGAGCTTGTACGCCGCCAGCATCGTCTTGACGTACCCCACGCCCTCCTCCACGCACAGGCCGCTGTTGGTATCGGTCAGGACATCCGCGACGATCGTGGTCTTGTGCTCGTCCTCCTCAATGCCCTCGATGCAGCGCTTGATACGGCTACCGATCCACTTGATGTAGTCGGCGTCCTCCCGGCTGATGGGCTCGCCGCGCAACTCCGTCTGGCTGATGCGCAGGAGGTTCTCGATGATCTCTTCCAGGGCGGTGAGGCGCTCGCGCCCCGCGTCGTCCAGGACCTGGTAATGCTCCAGGCCCGAGCGGGTCATCCTCGCCAGGGCCAGCATGCGCCCGTAGAACTCCGGCACGGGCTCCACGTAGCCCGGCGGCGGCGGCAGGGGCTCGGCTCCGGGAGGCATGGCGCCGGCAAGCGGCATGTACGGCTGCTTGGCATAGAGTATCGTGTCGTGGCGAAGCTGAGCCCAGGAGGCTAAGGTCGCCCACAGCAGGCGGCTCTTGTACGCCTCCGAGCCCATGGCGGCCGGATAGCCCGCGCCGAAATCCTCCAGCAGCGCCTGCAGCGAATACAGCCAACTGTAGTACAGATTGGCGTTCCATTCGGCGGCCGACAGCCCGCCGAACTCGGCCCTGAGCGCGGCGAGCTGCTTGTCGTAGTTCGCGTAGGCGGTGTCGCCCTCGGCCTGGAGGATGTCGTAGGCCCGCTGGGAGCCCAGGACGGCCATCACGTCCAGTCCCCGGGGGAACACGCGCTGCGGGCCACCCTGGGTCTGCCCGAGGCTGAAGGGCTCCCCTTCGCCGGTGAACTCGCCGGCCTTCGGGAAGCCCAGCTCCTGCATCATGTACCCGTCCGGGATGAACCGCTGGCCCATCAGGCGCATGCCCTGGGTGGCGGTGAGGATCTCGTCCAACTGCTCGGGGGCGAAGGGTGGCATGAGCACCGGCTGCCCGGTGCCGCCGAAGATCCGCGGGGCCCGCAGGGCCGCAAGCTCCGACTTGAGCCTCTCCATCCCCTTGGGACCGAAGGCCTCGACCCAATTGCCGGCGGCGGCCCCCACATTCTGCAACGCCGTCTGGTACTCGGCAGGGGTCAGGTCGTCGGCGAAGCCCACATAGAAGGCCGTCACGGTGTAGATGCGTTCCCACGTCCGCAACACATCGGCGTTCGCCGGCTCATGCAACGCCGAGGCGATCAGGCACGCCTGGATCGTCTGGATGTGGGCATCCTCGTCCGGGATCAGTCCCCCGGTCGACTCGCCCTTGATGAGCATACAGATGCGGCCGTACCACATGAGGGCCCTGAAGTATCGCTGGAGGGCCTCGCTGCGGGTGTAATGCCCGCGCGGCAGGTACTGGGAGTAGTCCTCGTCGTAGACGAACAGCGGGCTCCGGGAGAAGCCCGCATGGGCCTCGATGAGCCCCAGCTCCGCCGCCACCTCATCGCGCACGACCGGTGGCACCTCGGCCTGCGGGTCGAGACACTTGAGAGCCACGGCGAAGTAGCCCACATTGCGCCGGGCGGCCTCCCTCACCGCCTCGGTCTCGGCGCCCGCCGCAGTGCCCTCGTACAGGGCCAGACTGCTATCCAGCATCTTGCGGGAGAACTCAGCCATGGCCGGCGAGAACTCCCGCTCCTCGATGCCCTTGAGGGTCTGATCGAACTGCAGGTGGTACAGGTGCAGGAGGGTGTCGACGGTCACGAAGACGGGCAGCGGCAGCTCATCGGCCTGCTCGTACACCTCGAGGATGTCCTCCGACCGGCCACGGTCCATGACCGCGAAGCCGTTGGCCCGGAGCGACGCCTCGACCGCCTCGGTTCTGAACCACTGCGGTACCTGGTCGATGTTGCAGACAGAGCCGACGTCCAGAGGGAGGTCGTACGAGGGCGCCCCGGCCTCGACCGCGGCGTCCACGGGGGAGTAGAACTCTCCGAAAGCGCCCCTGGGTGTCTGGAAACGTTCCGTAGTGGCCGACCTCGCCGGCGCGGGTGCCGGCGCCTGCCCGACGGCATCCTGGCGGCAGGCGAGCATTCCCGTCGCGACGAGCAGGAAGAGGCCGAGAAGCACCATCTTCACTCGCGGTCTTCTGATGCGCAGCATCCGCGTGCATCCCCTTTCGCGCCTGTGTCGGCAGAGGCCGGTCCGCCGGACCGGCCGATTCGGGTTGACGCCCCCCACCTACGGGAGCCGTCCTCTACGTTCTGTGCAGCGACTTGAGATAGGACACGCCTCCGGCATACCCCTGCGGGTGCGTGAACAGCCACGAGCCGGAGATGATGGCGTCCACCCCCGCCTGCACCACGAGCGGCCCCGTCTCCGTGTTGACGCCGCCGTCCACCAGGATCTCCGTCGTGAGGCCCTCGGCGTCGATGAACTCGCGGAGCATCTCGATCTTGCGCAGGGCGATGGGCATGAACTGCTGTCCCGCCGCTCCGGGCTCGACGCTCATGATCAGCACCAGGTCGGCCGCGGGCAGGACCGTCTCCAGGCACTGGAGTGGAGTGGCCGGATTGTAGACGATGCCCGACTTCTTCCCCAGCGAGCGGATGTGGTTCAGAAGCCGGACCGGACGCGGGTCGACCTCGATGTGGAACAGGATCTGGTCCGCACCCGCCTCGGCGTACTTGTCGATCTGCTCCGCGGGATTGCCGATCATCAGGTGCACATCGAAGACGGCGTTCGTGATCTCGCGGAGGCCCTTGATGAGCACAGGGCCAAAGGTGAGATTGTCCACGAAGTGACCGTCCATGCAGTCGAAATGAAGCCAGTCCGCGCCTGCGGCCACCAGATCGGTGGCCTCCTGACCAAGGCGAGAGAAGTCGGCGCAGAGCATGGATGGTGAGACTTTGATCACGGGCGAGCTCCTTCCATGGCTGAGACAGGCCGGAGGCGCGGTGCCTTCCATCCGGCTTTGACTTTGACCGCAGGGACATGTATCGTGTTCCCCTGTTCTGGTGACATTCACCGGGCGGGGGCCGGGTCCCTTGTAGTGAGTCACGAGTCGGCCCTGCGGGAGTCGGCGAGTCGCGAGTCAACGGCGAACGGCGCCAACGGCGTCTACGGCGCTAACAGCAACGACGCCAACGACCACGGCGTCTACGACTACGGCGTCTACGACTACGGTCCCGACCGGCGGGAGCAACGGCGGAGGCTTCACATTGAGCTGCCATGTCGCGAGCAGTGAGGTAAGGCCTGATCGGCAGGCATCAGGGCTGGACCCGATGCTGCTCCTTGTGGCCGTGGTCTGGGGCCTCAGCATGGTGCCCAGCAAGTGGCTGCTGGAGGTGATGGAGCCCGCGGGCACCCTGGTCTTCCGCTATGTCGCCTGCGCGCTCGTGGTGCCGCTGTCCCTTTCCATCGGCGCGCGGCGTGCGGAGGGTGAGCCCGGTCGGCCCTGGGGAACCATGCTGCTCGTAGGCCTGTGGGTGGCCGCGCAACAGCTCTTGTTCATCTACGCACTGGACCTGACCTCCGCCTCGGAGGCCGCCCTGCTCATCAGCCTGGCACCCATCTGGACCGCGCTCATCGGGGTCTTCGCGGGTATCGAGATGCTCTCCGGCGCCAACTGGCTGGGGATCGGCCTGGCAACGGTGGGAGCGGCGCTCATCATCCTCGGCAATGGGCAGGCGGAGTTCTCTTCGGGCCCGGCAAGACTGGCGGGGGACCTGCTCATGCTGCTCTCCTCGCTTCTGTACGGCGGCTTCATGGCCTACAGCAAGGGCGCCATGGCGCGCTGGGGCGCGCTGCGGGTGGTGTCCTGGGCCTTCGTCTTCGGCTCGCTGGCCGTGTTACCCGCGGGCCTGGGGCAGTTCATCGCCGCCGACTGGGCCGACTTCGATCTGCGCATCTGGGGCGCTCTGGTCTACACGGGCCTCATCGCCGGCGGCTGGGGTTTCGTGGTCTGGTACGGCTGCATCGCCCGGACGACGCCGGCGAGGACCGCGGTGTACCAGTACCTGGTGCCGGTCGTGACGTTGGCCGGCGCGGCGGTGCTGCTGGGCGAGCGCATGGCCCCCGGGCAGGTTTTGGGGGCCGTCGTCGCCATCGGCGGCCTCGTGCTGGCCCGCAAGCCGGTGCCGAGCCAGACCAAGACCGTGCCGGGCTGAGCCCCATGAGGGGCTCGACACAATGCGAAGGAAGGGGAGCGCACATGAAAGTCGTCGCCTTCAACGGAAGCCCACGCAAGGACGGAAACACAGCCCGCCTCATCGGCCACGTCTTCTCTCCGCTGCAGCAAGCGGGAATCGAGACGGAGTTGGTCCAGCTCGGGGGCAATTTGGTCCACGGCTGCAAGGCCTGCTACCACTGCTTCGGCCCCGACAAGAACGGCCGCTGCATCCAGGCCGATGACATGGTCAACGACTGCATCGCCAAGATGCTCGAGGCCGATGGCATCATCCTGGCCTCCCCCACGTACTTTGCCGACCTCACCCCGGAACTCAAGGCCCTCATCGACAGGGCGGGTCTGGTGGCCAAGGGCGGGGGCGGCCTGCTGCGCCGCAAGGTAGGGGCGGCCGTCGTGGCGGTGCGCCGTGCCGGCGCCCTCCATGTCTTCGACAGCATCAACCACTTCTTCTCGATCAACGAGATGATCGTCCCCGGATCATCCTACTGGAATGTCGGCATCGGCAGGGAGAAGGGTGAGGTGGAGGGAGATGAGGAGGGCCTCCGCACCATGACGGTCCTGGGCGAGAACATGGCGTGGCTGCTGAAGAAGCTGTGACAAGAAGGGGCGAGTCGGCCCTGCGGGAGCCGGCGAGTCGCGAGTCAGCGTCAACGGCAGTCAACGGCACCGGCCTCCGCGGGGTCAGCCGTTGACGCCGGCGCCGTAGCCGTAGCCGTAGCCGTAGCCGTTGACTCGCGACTCGCGACTTGCGACTCGTGACTCGCAGACTCGCAGACTCACTACCGATACACCGTGACCCTGGGCACCATTATCCCGTTTCTCCGACTCCAGATGCCCACGTACCCGCCGGGGAGCGGCTCGGGGTCCTCGTAGCGGAAGACCGGGCGGCCGTCGAGATCCATCTCGATGCGCGAGCCCACCTTGGCAACCCGCACCCGGAACCACTCGTGATGCACCCCGTAGCCCGCCGGCACGCGCACCTCCGGCGCCTCGGCGACCACGGCCCCATGCCTCAGAAGCTGGGTCTTCACTCGCCCGTCGCCGCCGAGGATGAAGCTGTAGCCGCTGCGGGGGTCGCTCTTGTCGCCGCACAGCACCGCATTGAGATCGCGGCAGCGGGTGGTCTCGGGGCCTCCGGGAGCCTCCATCTTCAGCCCGACCCAATACTCCAGGACCACGTCCCCCTCCACCGGCCGCTTGTTCCAGATTGCCAGGTCTCCCTCCCCCCACCCGGCGTACCACGACCAGCGCCTGTCACAGGCCCAGCGTGACGCGACTTCCCAGGTACCCGCCGATACCCACCAATCGGTGGGGGCGACTCCGAATACGTAGTCGCGCACGCCGGGCGCGTACACCGCCACGGCGTCCGCCGAGAGCGGTGCTCCGTCGACCTCGAGGCCCACGCGACGCAGGGCGGCCCTCGGGGCGAGCCCGGCAACCGGGGTCCCGTTCCACAGCACCTCCAGGGCTTCGTCCGTCCGGCGCAGGACCAGCTCCGCTCCGCCGTCGAGCGTCACCTGCTTTACGACCGGCGCCTCGCCGGGCTGAGCGATGAGGAGCTCTGCCTCCGACGCGTCGGGCCGCAGGAGAGTCGTGACCGCCAGCCACTCATCTGCCGTGGCATCCGTCTCGGGCGCGAGGATCAGACGCCGCAGCGCCGGCTTTGGTACCGGCAACAGCCGCACGGTGGCGACCACCTCGCGGCTGAAGCTCCCGGTGTGCCACAGCAGCGAGGGACGCTCGGGAGTGGCGTGCCACTGCATGGCCGGATTGGCCCAGGTGAGGCTGTCCTGCGGGCCAAGGGTGGCGGGGACATCCGGCACCGGAGAGCCCTCATTGCCGGGAGCCTGCAGGGGGCCGTCCGAGGGCCGGACCAGCACGTCGTCGAAGTCGGCTCTCCCGCCACGGACGAGGAGGCCCATCTCCCCGCCCTGCTGCGGACGGTACGGCGATGAGACAGCCACCTCCCCGTCGACCAGCCCCTCCAGCTTGTCCCCGGTCACCCTCAGACCCAGGCGGTACCACTGACCGGGGGCAAGGGCTCCTGCGGCGGACGCCAGCACCGTCTCGGCACCTCCTGCGACGTTCACCAGCTTCAGGGCCTCCGGACTCTCAGCGCAGTCGGCGGTGAAGGCGACGAAGTCCTCCTCCCCGCGCACCAGGGCGCAGAGACCCACGGTGGCGGCGGCTCTCGCCCGCACGGCAACGGAGCAGGCGTAGTTCTCCCACCAATCGGCCCCGGCGGTCGTGAGGCCGGTCTGGTCTGAGGCCCCGCGAAGGTAGAAGCCGTTCACCGACTGGCCGCTGTTGGGCAGGCCCATCGTGCGCCAGCTCCCACTGCGCCGCGTCCACGGATCGGGGTCAGCGGAGTCCCGCATGAAGTCGTCGGAGAAGACCACTTCGTCCACCGGCTGGCACGTGACATCGGTCAGCGCCCCATTGCCGGGCGACAGCGCCACCTGGCCACCGGGTGCCACAAGGGTGGCTGCGCGCAGGACGCGTTGGCCGTCCAGCAGCAGGAAGACCAGTCGGTCCCGGCGCTGAACCGTGAGCTGCACGGGGCGATCGCTCACTACCCACGGGGCGGCGCCCACAACCCCCGCAGCGGGTCCTTTGCCCACCCGCAGCTCGACGCGCCCGGGGGCCGCGGTGAGCCACAGACAGTCGCGCCCGGCCTCGCCGGCGGCGGTGAAGTCGCCGTCGAGCAGGAGTATGGCGAGAGCTCCCTCCTGCGCCGGCTCAAGCCGCGCCGTGACATTGTAGGCCCCTGCGGAGACTTCCTCGAGCAGCTCGAAGCCTTGGGGCAAGACGGCCGCATCGGCGGGGGCCCCCTCGGAGGTCTGATCCGGCAGGACTTCGGCCTCGCCATCCGCCCGGTCCAGCGCCGCCGGGGCGAACCGTGAGACGGCCTGCCCGCGACACAGGTAATCGACACAGGCGCCGAGTAACGGCTCCGTCGTCGGGCCGCGATGGAACAGGACGAAAGACAGCGGCGCCCCGCAGTAGATGAGTTCCCCCTCCCCCACCGGCATATGGACGGCGGCCACGCCCTGAGACAGGACGGACCTCCGGTCACCCGTGCAGAAGTGGGCCAGGTCCGTCGTCTGCTCCGGCTGCCGGGACGAGAGCAACATCCCCTGGAGGTGGAACAGGTCGATGGGCGGCTCACGGTCAAGCCCGCGCAGGAGCGGGTGGTCGCTATCGGACAGCAGGGCGTCGGTCTCATTGGGCACGCGCCCGCGCACAGAGACGAGCTGCGGCAATGGGGCGGGCCCCTGGAGCCCCGCCCAGACCTCCACGTACGCCCGGCCGCCTGCCGCGAGCCACTGCATCAGCGCGGGCTCCAGAGCCCCCCGGGTCGACACCGGGCACGAGAGCAGCAGCACGTCGAAACTCTCGAGCACCGCGGAGTCGGCCAGCTCCCAGGGGAACACGCGCTCATGCGGCATGCCCCGGGAGGTCAGCAGGCCGTCGAGCCCCGAGGGGTAGTCGCCACCGACACCGATCCGCAGAGGGGCCGGAGGCGCGAAGGCAGGCTGTGCGGCGCCCGCGAGGCAGGCGGCCGCAGCCAGACAAAGCAGGGCGACAGGCAGCGCCCGGTGGGGAGGGGAGGGTGTCATATCGGGTGACCAATCGCGGAGCCGTAGTTGTCCGGGCAGGACGGCAGTGAGGCGCTGCGCCCCCAAAGGAGGTAGAACGCCGAAACCGGGCCGTGAGGTCCATCGTCCCGGAGCGCTTCTCCGTCAGCGCTTCTCTCGCCGGTCCGGCCACCGGGAGGCCGCGGGAATCGTCCTGCGGCGCGGAGACGCGGCCCCCGCGGGGCGTTCCAGTCATCACCGCCCAGCGAGGGGAATGCGCAGTCCGGACCCCGGCAGGGCAGAGACAGAGCTGGAAGCGACGCCGAAGGCGGATGGCAGGGGGCCGGGAACGCCTGCAGAGAGGCTCGGGTGGGTGGAAAGTGGGTGGAAAGTGGGAGGGAGAGGGCGGCGGGCGGCAGGCCACACGAGACCTCCGGCGGCAGGCACCGGAGGTCTCGCGCCGTCAGGATAGAGCGGCTACTCCGCGACGGGGTTGAACATGCGCTCGGTGAGATTCTCCGGCCTCTCCCACTTGGCGTGCCCGTCGTAGAAGGCGATGTTCATGCCTTCATTGTGCCGGGCGTGACCGAAGTAGAACCCGCCGGCCTTCACGTTCGCGAGCCAGTTGGCGTGCGAGTAGTCTCCGGACAAAGCGGGGTTCGGGCCGCCCACTGCGCCGTACTTGGTCTCGCAGAAGTAGACCTTCTCCGCCGGCGCATTGACACTGGAGTCCTTGAGCCAGAGCCAGTAGCCGGCATCGGTCACCGGGCCGCCGACCGGCACGTACCAGTTCATGCCAATCCCGGCTTCCGGCCGATGGGTGGAGTCTCCGGGCCAGCCGGCGGATGTGTACCCCACGACGGTGCTCGAATCCGCCGACGGACACATGAAGATCTGAACGTTCTTGACGTACGGCATGAGCAGCCCGCCCCACCAGTTGCGCGCCGTCACGCCGAACTGGTCGGTCGCGTTACCACACCAGGCCGCACAGGGGCGTTCGTCATAGTCCGAGCGGTACATGGCCGCACCCAGGCCGATCTGCTTCATGTTCGAAAGACAGGACGTCTGCCGGGCCTTCTCCCGCGCTCTGGCGAACACGGGAAAGAGAATGGCGGCGAGAATGGCGATGATGGCGATCACGACAAGCAATTCGATGAGCGTAAACCCTTTGCGCACTACGGTCGACCTCCTTGTGATCCCCGCGCCCGTGCCGTCTCACGGCTCCGGGCGAGCGGGCGTCTGTGTGAACCGGCCCAACGGATACCTGAGCCACGGGTGTCTGCTGTACCCCGGGTGCGGTCGCTCCTTCGGGTGTGGCCGCACCACATCTCCCCGACTCTTGGGCCTCCGCGAAGCCCTGCATAGCTACCCTACCGCAGTGACCGGGAGCCCTCAAGCGGTGTTTCCGAGACCACCGCGATGGACGGTAGGACTCGCAAAACGAAACACGGCGGTCGTCGGAGTGCCTCAACAGGCACGCGGCATTCGCTGCATTCTTGTGGCATTGAATAGGCCAGCGGAGCCGGGGCGAGCCGCCGGGTGTCGCCCGGTCTGTGCGAGAGCGAGCGTCGGGCACCGCGCCGTGGTGCGGGAGCGGCGCGGCGGCACATCCAGTAGCGGCGGCGCTGACGGTGGAGGGCAGCGCCCCGGTGATGCTGGGGGGGCCCTTCACGGCAAGGCAGGGGAACCCTTGGGTGCCGGGGAGGTGAGAGGGCTTGAGGTTCACTCTTCCCGGCCCCACCCGATCCTGCGGATCGTCCGGGGCCGAGAAGAGTGCGGGGCCGCCGTCACTCGAAGCGCGGCCGAGAAGTCCGGCCCGTCCGTTTCATGTCATTCCGAGCGTCCATCTCGCGCAGCGAGATAGCGAGGAATCTCGCTGAATGCCAGGAGATTCCTCGAGCTGCTCCCTCCGGGAGCGGACGCTCTCAGAACGACATTCCCGGCGAAGGTGGGGTTTCCGGCCGGACCTCTAGAACTCCGTCGCGCTGGAGAACTCGAAGCCCTGGATTCTCAGTGCCGGAGCCCAGGCGTACTCGAACTGCTCCCCCTCGGCCCCGATCATGTCCACATTGCTCAGGGCCTCCAGGATGCTCTGGGTGAAGCGTAGATTCCTGACCCCGCCCACGATCCTGCCCTTCTCGATGAGGAACGTGCCGTCGCGAGTCATGCCGGTGAAGATCGTCTTCACCGGGTGGATCATGTTGGTATAGTGGAAGCGCGTCACGAGGACCCCGCGCTCCGTGGCGGCGATCATGTCCTGCACCGAGTATTGCCCCGTGTTCATGAACACGTTCAGTGGCACGGGCCCCCAGGTATTGGGGGCCGGCAGGGCGTGGCCCGTGTTGGTGGCACCCTCCTCGCGGCCCGCGGTGTACGAGTCATACGGGACCGCCTTCAGCACCCCATTGTCGATCATGCTCACCCTTTGCCTGGGCACGCCCTCGTAATCATGAGGCAGCCTGCCGCCGCGCGGGTCGTGGCCGTCGTCCCAGACGGAGATGTTCTCGCCGCAGACTCTCTGGCCGAGACGCCCTGAGGTGAAGGAGCGCCCCTCCTGATGGGCAAGGGCGTGCAGGTCGTAGACGGCCAGTGTGCCGAGGAGGTCGGTCACGGCCAATGGCTCGAGGATGACGGTGTACCTGCCGGGCCGAAGGTCCCGTGGCCCGGCGCCGAGCAGGGCCTTGTCCGCCGCGCGGCGGCCCAGCGTCTCGGCGGACACGGTGCTCACATCATCGCTCTCGGCCTCCGCAAAGCCACTGGAGTCGGTGCCCTGCATCACGACCCTCATGCGGCTGTTGCTCCGCGCGAAGTACGCCTCGACGCCCAGGGAGTTGACGACCGCGACGGCGTCGGTTCCCGTCATCACCTGCCCCGCGGCGCTGAGGCCCTCCGCCGCGGCGATACCGACCATCTGCCGCACCGCCGCCGCTCGCTCCTCGGGCCCGCAATCCACCGTGGCCTGCACGGGAGCCAGGTCCGTGTCCCCCGTGGCCGCGATGGGCTCAGGGAGCGACACGAAGTCCTCGAGGTCCTCGGCATGGCGGGCGAGGGTCAGCGCCCGGTCCGCCAGATCGCGCAGGGACTCCTCGGAAGGGTCGTCCGTGCTCGCCACGCCGATCTTCTTGCCCACGATGGCCCGCATCGACACGCCCACGGAGCTCTTGTGCACGTTCTGGTGGATGGCGTTGTTGGCAAAGCGCGTGAGGCCCGATTCGTCGGCGCTGACGAGCACCTCCGTCTGCTCGGCGGCCGAGGCCTCCAGTGCGCTACGGGCGATGTCCAGCAGGCTTCGCTTGTCACTCATCGTCATCTTCCCCCTCGTCCTGCATGACTCCCGCCTGCACGCCGCGGAACCTGGCCGGTGCGATACCGTGGCCCACATGGGCGCACTGGCCGGGCTCGCCCTTGCCGCAGTTGGGTACTCCCCAGATGATCCACTCCCCTTTCGCCTTGCCGGCGATGGCGTCGCACGAGCCCCAGAACTCCGGGGTGATGCCCTGATAGGTGGCGTCCCGTAGCATCCCGCCCAGCTCACCGCCCTTGATCTCGTAGGCCACCTCGGTGCCGAACTGGAAGTTCAGTCTCTTGTCATCGATGCTCCAGGACGTATTGGTGCACAGCAAGAACCCGTGTGCGGTGTCGGCGATCATCTCCTCGAGGGTCCAGTCGCCGGGGAGCAGGTTGATGTTTGTCATGCGAACGAGGGGGATGTGGGACCAGCCGTCGGCCCGCATGGCCCCCTGGCTTACGCGGCCGATCACCGGCGCGGTCTCCCGGGAGGTGAGGTAGCCGCAGAAGATGCCGTCTTCCACGATCTGGGTGCACCGGCCAGGCACGCCCTCATCGTCGTAGGCAAAGCTCCCGAGGCCGCCCTCAAGAGTGGCATCGGCGGTGATATTGACGATGTCCGAACCGTAGCGGAAGTGGCTCTGCAGCTTGTCGGGAGTGAGGAAGCTGGTGCCCGCATAGCTCGCCTCGGTCCCCAGCACGCGGTCCAGCTCGATGGGGTGGCCGCAGGATTCGTGAAGCTGCAGGGCGGCCTGGGAGCCCTCGAGGATGATGTCGAAGCTCCCCCGCGGGAAGTGGGGGGCCGAGAGCAACTCACAGGCCTCCTTGGCCACGCGCTCCGCCTCGGTGGGCAGATCGAGCTCCTCCACCAGCTCCCAGCCGCGGGTGCCCATCTGGCCACCGTGGGAGGAGGGGTAAGAGCGTTGCTGGCTTTGCCCGGCGTCGGTGGCCGTGGCCTCGATCCCGGCGCCGGTCTCGATGCGGTCCTGGTAGATCGCGGCGCCCTCGGTGCTGGCAAAGAACTTCTCTTCATGCAGGGCGACGAGGAAGCCCTGGCGCAGCCGAACGTCCGCCGCCGCGGCCATGGCGCGGTCGCAGTCCATGAGCAGAGAGATGCGCTCCTCCAGCGGCACGTCGAAGGGGTCCTTCTTGGCGCCGTGAGGGACCCGGGCTACGGCGGGCTCCAGGGGCGAGAGTTCCACGGGCGCCTTGGCGGTGGTGGCGCCGGCCCGGGCGATGCGCACCGCCAGACAGGCGGCCTGCCTGATCGCCTCGGCATCCAGACGCGAGCTGGCGGAAAAGCCCCAGGCCCCATCGGCAATCACCCGGATACCGATGCCGCGGCTGTGCTCGGAGGTCAGTTGGTCCACCGAGCCATTCTTGGTTCCCACCCGCTCGACGCGTTCGGAGACGTAGCGCGCGTCGGCGTAGGAGGCGCCGGCCTCGACGGCGGCCTCCAGGGCGATCCGACAGAGGTCCTCCATCGGCCCATCCCCCCTTTGGATACCAGCAAGTGTGGGAGTGTTCGCCGACGGCGCGGGTAGTCCTGCAGGGGAGCGCGAGCCGTGGGCGCCCGGCGAGACGGTTTGCGGGGCGGATCATCTGCGCCCTGCCCCGGAAGGATTTCCTCCTGATGTGCCGAACAACAGGCGGTGACGGCACGCGATGCCGTCTCCCCGATTTGTCGGAAAGCCGCGTGCGTCCCGCGGGGGCTCGCCCTGCACGGGGAGGGCGCCACGGCCTTGCCTGTTGCATTTTCGGTAGGGAATCCTATACAATGGCGGCCTAGGACAGTTGGCCCCGAGGCTTATTCCGGCGGGGGAGCCTGTCAGGTCACGGGGCCGTGTGCCGCCGGAGGCGCTGAGTGCCTTCGGTGGGGAGATACCGGCTGGGGATGGCTTGGCGGCAGGAGGCGCGGGCGCTCAGGCCGGTTGCGTGCTGCTTGCACGGCGGCCGTCGACGGAGGGAGTGACGTCTAGGTGGACGAGATCATCGTGACCGGTGGTAGGCCACTGGCCGGCAGCGTACGGGCAAGCGGCTCTAAGAATGGAGCCCTTCCCCTGCTGGCGGCCTCGCTGCTCATCGACGGCACCACAGTCATTGACAACCTCCCGGATATCCATGACGTCGCGACCATGATCAACATGCTTCGGGCCCTTGGCGCCAAGTGCGACTTCATCGGGCCCACGAAGCTGCGGATCGACGCGAGTAACATCACCTCGGTTGCCGCCCCGTACGAGCTGGTGCGGATGATGCGCGCCTCGTTCTACGTGGCCGGCCCGCTGCTGGCCCGCTTCGGGGAGTGTGAGGTGCCGCTGCCCGGTGGCTGTGTGATCGGTTCGCGCCCGGTAGATTTCCACATCCAGGGCTTCAAGGCGCTGGGCGCCGATGTGACCGAGAAGCATGGCGTGGTGAGGGCCACCGCCTCGCGGCTGCGGGGCACGAGGATCTTCATGGACCCGCGCCTGCGCAGCGTAGGGGCGACGGTGAACATCATGCTCGCCTCGGTGCTGGCCGAGGGCACCACGATCATCGAGAACGCCTCGCGGGAGCCGGAGGTGTTCGCCTGCCAGGACTTCCTGGTGCGCTGTGGCGCGCGAATCGAGGGGATCGGCAGCGCGACCGTGGTCATCGAGGGTGTGGACAAGCTGCACGAGGCGGATGTGCGCGCCATCGGTGACCGGATGGAGACGGGCACCTTCCTGTACGCAGCGGCCGTGGCCGGTGGCGACATCACCGTGGAGGACTGCCGCCCGGACCATATGGAGATCATCCTCGACGTGCTGCGACGTGCCGGCGCCGGCGTCACCACCGGGGAGGACTGGATCCGCCTCCGCGCCGTCGGGCGTCCCCTTCCCGTGGACGTCATGACCGCACCCTATCCGGGCTTCCCCACCGATCTGCAGCCCACTCACGGGGTGCTGGGAGCGGTGGCCCGGGGCACCACAATCATCGAGGAGACCATCTTCGACGCGCGCTTCAACTACACCGACGAGCTGGCGCGCATGGGTGCCCATATCCGCATCGTGGACAGCGCGGCCATCATCAAGGGCCAGCCCAAGCTCTATGCGGCGCCCGTTGAGGCCACGGACATCCGGGCCGGAGCGGCCCTGGTGATCGCAGGGCTCGCGGCGGAGGGCCAGACGGAGATCAGCGGGGCCACGTTCCTGGATCGGGGCTACGACAACATCGAGGCTAAGCTCGCGGCTCTCGGCGCGGAGATCACCCGGCGCAGCGACGCCCAGAGCAGGAAACCGCTATGCTTGGCCTAGGCGACCGCCTGGGCATTGACCTTGGCACCGCCAACATCGTCGTGTTCGCCCGCGGCCGCGGGGTCGTCCTGCGCGAGCCCTCGGTTGTGGCTGTCGAGCGGCGACTGAGGCGTGTGCTGGCCGTGGGCGAGGAGGCCCGCGAGATGCTGGGGCGCACCCCCGGCAACATCGTGGCCATCCGCCCGCTGCGCGATGGGGTCATCGCCGACTATACCATCACCCGCGACATGCTGGCCCACCTCATCCGCAGGGCCTGCGGCCGTCGCGGCCGCCTGTTCAAGCCCCTCGTCGTCATCTGCATCCCCTCCGCCGCCACCAGCGTCGAGAAGCGCGCCGCCCTGGACGCGGCCAGATCCGCCGGAGCCAGAGAGGCCATTCCCATCGAGGAACCGATGGCCGCGGCCATCGGCGCCGGCCTCCCCATCGAAATGCCCGGAGGCAACATGGTCGTCGATGTCGGCGGCGGCACCACCGACATCGCCGTCATCTCGCTGGGCGGCATCGTCGTCAGCGACTCGGTGCGCATCGGCGGCAACCATCTGGACGAGGCCATCTCTCGCCACATCCGGCGCGTCTACAGCTTCGACATCGGAGAAGTCACCGCCGAACGGATCAAGATCAGCATCGGCTCGGCCTACGAGCTGTCCCAGGAGATGGAGATCGAGGTCCGCGGTCGTGACATCATCTCGGGCCTGCCCAAGGTGGTCACCGTCAGCTCCGTTGAGGTGCGCTCGGCCATGTCCGAGGGCGTCTCGCAGATCGTGGCGCGCGTCAAGACGATCCTGGAGCACACCCCTCCCGAGCTGGCCGCCGACATCATCGAGCGCGGCATCACCCTCACCGGCGGCGGCGCCCTGCTCAGAGGCCTCGACCAGCTCCTCGAGCTGGAGACCGGCATCCCCGTTGTTGTCGCCGACGACCCCATCAGCTCTGTAGCTGTGGGCACCGGGAAGGTGCTGGACAGCATCGAGAAACTGCTGCTGGGAATCCGCTCGTTCGGCTGACAGACGCGCCGACTTCCCGCTCTGCACGCTCCCCTACTTGACGAACAGCCCCGGGTCCTCTCTCAACCGCGGGATCATGACCTGGCAAAAGGCGCGAGCGTCCAGTAGCCGCAGCTCCGCCGGCCCCGCCTTGCCCATCCTCACAATCCCCTGCTCGATAAGCTCGGGCTCCAGGCGCGGGTAGTCCCTGGGCGTCCCGTACAGGTGGATGCGCAGCGGGGTGTCCAGTCTGCTCCCGTCCGGCAGCAACACCTTCGCCGCCACCGGCTCCGCGACGCAGACATACGGGACCCCGGCCAGCTCCTCCACGTGGTGGCACAGCGTACTGGACGAGAGGTCGACACCCACCAAGAGCACCTTGCCCAGGGCCAGGCGCAGGCGGTGGAAGGGCGAACCGATGCCACAGGGGGTGGTGCAGTGCTGATGACCGGTGGTGCACCAGTGAGCCAGCGCCCCCAGAGCGCACACCGAGTGTGTCGCCCCCAGACTGCGCACAGCGCCCCGCAGCTTCCGGGCCGTCTCGGCGATGGCGCCAGTCCAGCAGGGGTCCTGGTGGGGGTGGAACAGAGGAGGGTTGTCCGCGCTCAGCTTGCTATGGCCGGTGAAGGTGGGGAAGATCACCGTGCCGCTCTCGTCTACCGCCGCCCGAAGCGCGGCGATCACCGTGGCGGCACCGCCCTCGACGTGGCCCAGGGAGGACAACGAGGAGTGCACCAGGACGGTGTCGCCCGGACGCACGCCCAGGCGTCTGAGTGCCGCGATGAACCCTGCGGTGCCGAGCCAGCTCTCCCTGCTCCGGGCGCCCATCCTGCATGTCCTCTCATCCGGGGGCGCCCGGGACCGGACTAGCCGGCCTTCGTCTGCTGCCCCGGCACGTCCAGTGGTTCCTCGCAGGTGGCCGCCGAGCCAAGGGGTGTTATCAACACGGCGGCACCCTTGGAGACCAGTACGAACTCCCGCCGGTCATCTGCGCGCCCGGCCGAGGCCGGATAGGATACGCGGACGCCGGTTACGGCCACGTAGTCCAGGGAGGGGTCGTTGAACAGGTCGCTGACCCGCTGGTTGTGGCGCACCGTCACCTCGCCATCCAGAATCGTGCCGCCAGCGAGCATGATGCACACACGCTCTCTGGTGGACAGCCCCCTCATGGCGTTGGCGTACACCAGACAGCTCTTGCACGCATCGCGGGGCCGGTCGCAGCAGGGAGAGACCGTCATCTCCCAGCAGTTGCGCCCAACCTCCTTGGCCCGACAACCGTTACAGACGTTGCCTGCCCGCGGATGCACCTCGGCACACATGCACCCAAGCTCTCCGGCGATGTCCGAATGTGCCAGACCGTCAAACTGCTCCATGAGCAACGCCCCCCGTCTCGTTCGGCGAAGACACCAAGGTGGTGTCCTATTCTGTCATTGGCCCAAATCGCCGATTCTTGAATCACCGCCGCGCCCGCAGCCTTTCGCAGGCCCCGGGCGCCGGAGCGTTGCCTCTTGCTCGGCGACCCGTCAGCGCACAGTGACGGTCTTCCGCGCGTCTCCCCCGAGCACCTCAACGGTGGCCGCCTGTCCCTCGGGCAGGTGCTTCTCCGCCACCGGGCCCTCCACGACCTCGCCGTCGATGGTGACCTGCGCCGATCCGGCGGCCACCAGCAGGAGCCTGCCTGCGCCCTGCCGGACGGTGCCCACCGCGGCCGGCGGATCGGCCTGGAGGAACTCGATGCGCTCGGCGACCTGCCGCCGCAGGCGATCCGCCACCGTGGCGTCATCGCTGACCAGAGCCGGACTGAGGGCCACCCGGCTCACCAGCTCCTGCACCTGGCGCGCGCCGCCCAGCCGCTCATCCTCCACACCCAGTCCGGCCAGCGCGCCATCCTGTCGCTCCTGCAGCAGGCTCAGCAGGTCATAGTCCTCCACTCCCGCCCGGTACATGGCGAAACGGATACTGCCGATCGGGGCGCCGGTGCGGTCCGGCGTCGGGTACAGGAAGAAGCCCCCGCCGTTCTGGGGCGCGTACTGATTGGCCACCGTCCACGGGTCGCTCTTCCATTGGCTCACCGCCCACCACTCCACACCCTTGATGCCGTAGCGCTTCAGGCGCCAGGGGAAATGGCGCATGAGCAGAGACGAGTCGGGGACATCCATGCTGTAGAGGCTGTTGTCGTAGGCCCACAGCTCGGCGCCGTGCTCCCGGGCGAGCTCGGCCTGCTGCTCGGAGTAGCAGCTCGGCCAGGGCAGACACCAGATATCCACCAGGTCCAGCAGGGAATCCGTCACTCCCGCGGTCAGGTAGATTCGGGCGTCCGGCGCCGCCTCCTTCACCAGACGCGCGATATGGATGCAGTTCGCCGTCATCTCATCGTTCTGTGGCTCGTCCCAGACCTGCCAGATGGCGTCCTGCATGACCCCGGCGGAACGGAACGCCGCGGCCACCTGCCGGCAGTAGCTCATGAAGGCCTCGTCGAACTGCGGGCTCAGCAGCTCGAAGCCGTTCCACTTGCCGTCCTTGGCGTAGAACCCACCGGCATCGCCGAGGAACACCGAGGGCGCGTTGAACACATGGAAGTCGTAGGCCGTAAGCTTGCTCTGCACCGCTGCGGGGAGCTTGCCGGCATCCACCACGATCTTGCCGTTCTGAACCGAGACCGACAGGCCGCCCACGTAGGACGAGCCGGAGCAGCGGTGGTCACGCAGGGCCTGCAGGAAGAGATGCTCGTAGCCCTCGTGTTGCTGCCAGATGCGGGCGATGGTTGTCAGAGTGGGCCTGGGCGGGAGGTCGAAGCCGTAGACGTGGAGCTTGATGGGTACCTCGACCGCGAGCCCCTCGGCGGCCAGTGCCATCCGGCACAGGTAGTCGCCCGCCGGGGTCCCCGGCGGAACGTGGACGGTGACCCAGAGCGACCGCGTCTCTCCGGCCGGGATGTCCAGGGAGGTCTCGGTGAGCAGAGGGTCCGGTGTCGGGCCGCTGCGCCCACGCCCGGAGGTGGGGTACGCGATGTCGACCAGGCCCACGAAGTTGGCGGCCATGATCTCCTGCCCCAGTGTCACCGGTCCCGCCGGAGCGCTGAACGAGAAGCTCAGCCCCCTGAGATCGCGGTCGGCACGGAGGCACACCTGGGCGGTCTCGTACTCCCCTCCGGCGGCCGCAAGCTCCAGGCCGTCGACCTCTCTCTCGGGCGCGATCTCGTCCGGGTAGACCTTGCGCAGAGGCCCTTCGGTCCACAGTGAGACGCCGGGCGAGGGCTCGGGCAGGCAACCGCCGCTCTGGGCCACCATCCAATCCCGCGGGTCCACGGCCTCCAGGGCGATGTCGTCCACCAGCACCTCGGCCCCGGCGCCCCGGACCCAGAACGTGAGCGCGATCCCGCCCCAGTCCGGGTGGGCGGCGAAGTCCACCTGATAGCGGTACCACTCGCCCACGCCGGCGTCCAGATTGGGGCGGAAGAACCGCCACCCGTGCTCCTCCCACGGGCTCAGGGCCCGGCCGGCCTTGTCCGTGGAGGCCACGCGCAGCTCGATCATCTCCGGCACCGTCACCGACTTGTACCACACCGACAGCGAGAAGGTCCGGCAGTCGTCCGGCAGCGCGATGTGCGCCGAGTTGGTGAGACCGAGCAGCACCTTCTCCCCCTCGGGCGCATTGGCGATGCGCGCACAGCCGGCCCCGCCGTGCGCGCCCTCGGCGGCAATGGAGACCTCGCCGTGCGAGAAACCCTCGGGCCGGATGACGTTCCAGCCCTCCATTCCCGCCTCGAAGTCGCCATTGGCAACCGGCACCGGAACGGCCCCGGCCGCCACAGCCCAAAGCAATGCCACCACCAGCGTACAGCGAGTTACCGGTGCCATGCTACTTGCCCTCCGTACGTCCGGGGAACATCCAGTCCTCGCGGTCCACGTCGGTGAACACTACCTGGGTGACGCCGGGCGGCACACCCACACCCACCATGGCCTTCTCGATGGCGTCAGCGACCTGTCGCTTCTGCTCCGTGTCCCGGCCCTTGTACCATTTGATCTCAACCATGGGCATGGCAAGCGCCTCCCTCTTCTCGTCGCTTGGGTGTGGTGCCCTTGCAGCAATGGACCGCCGTTCCCCCGCCGTTCCCCCCGCCGTTCCCCCCGCCGTTTCCCCTGCCGTTTCCCCTGCCGTTTCCCCGGCCGTTTCCCCTGCCGTTCCCCCGCCGTTCCCCCGCCGTTCCCCCGCCGTTCCCCCTGCCGTTACCGAACCACGACCGCCTTTTGCCCGCTGTCGCCGGAGCGCCAGGCGGCTTCGGTGAGCTGGATGACGCGCAGACCGCACTCGGGCGGAGCCTGGATCTCCTCCTCGCCGCGGATGGCGGCGATGAAGTTCTCGTCCGGGGTCCAGGTGCGGCCGAGGTCCTCGCCGGTGATAACCTGCTTTTGCTCCCCGCCCTCCCACAGCCAGACATCGTTACCACGGATGGCTAAGGTGGCGTCCTCGCACCACATGGTGATCTCCTCAAAGAAGTTCACCGCATGGCCGACGACGGCGAGATTGGCCTGGGCGCCGCCGTCGAACTTGACGGCCATGGCCGTGAGGATGTCGATCTCGGCCCCGAGGTTATCGATGAAGGCGAACACCTCGGCCGGTTGCAGGTCGGTCATCCACAGGATGATATCAAGCAGGTGGCTGCCGGAGTCATTAAGCTGGCCGCCTCCGGAGAGAGCCATCTTCGAGCGCCACGTTCCGCGCCCCACCTGGCCGCGGTACCAGTTCTGCGACTGGAGGCAGGAGATGAAGTGGCACTTGCCGTACTGCCCGCCGCTGATCTTCTCCCGGCAGTAGCGGCAGGGGGCCATGTAGTGCCTCTGGTAGGAGACGCCCATGGTCAGCCCGGTCTGGTTGACCTTGGCGATGACCTCCTTAGCGTGCTGGACCTCGCAGACCATGGGCTTCTCGCACAGGACGTGGAGGCCCTTGTCCAGCGAGGCCATGATCTGCTCGTAGTGCGAGGTGTGCGGGGTTGAGATCTCTACGGCATCCATCTGAACCTCGGCCAGCATCTGCTTGTAGTCGGAGAACTGCGGCAGCTTGGCCAGGCTGGGATGGGCTTCGGCGGTGGCCGCCAGGGAGGCCTGGGCGGTATCGCACAACCCGACGATCTGTACGCCGTCGATATTGAGCAGCCTGCCCATATGCCCGCGGGCATTGCCGCCGCAGCCGATCATGCCGACGCGAATCCTGTCCAGAGCCATGAGACTTGAGCCTCTTTCCTGATGGAGATTCCGGCCGGGGTCTGGGGGGGCGCCCCGACCGCTACCGGCGCCATCGCGGAGCGCCGGAACAACTGGGGCAGTTTTCCCCGGAGGCGACCCATCACCCTCCTCCGGGGTTCTCGGCGGATTGCATGCCCCTGGCCATGTGCGAGGGGTCTTCTTGACCTGTGGCACGGCGCCTGTCGCAACCCGCCGGGCACCTGTGCGCGGCCGGCGGCACATTTGGAGGGTCCGGCGAAGTGCGCGCCCGGGCGCGGAACCGCATGCCCTACAGGCGCCGTGCCGGGTCGGGAACCCGCCGGGGGCAGGGCACGGTCATCGGTTGATCCGGCACGGGGAGGAAATCCTCGGCCGCGGCGGGAAACACTCGCTGTGCGCTTGCGATACATGACCGCGAGGAGGCCTTGCCCTTGCTTTCCGCCGCTATGCTCGGGCGATCCGTCCAGGAGATCGACACGCCCGCCCTGCTCGTCAGGCACCATATCCTGGAAACCAACATCCGGCGGCTGCAGGCGGCCGCGGACGCCGCGGGACTGCAGGTGCGGCCGCACATCAAGGCCCACAAGACCCCGCAGATCGCCCACCTGCAGGTGCGTGCCGGCGCCGTGGGTGTGACCTGTGCCAAGATCGGCGAGGCCGAGGTCATGGCCGACGCCGGAATCGAGGACATCTTCATCGCCAATCAGATCGTGGGCGAGATCAAGCTGCGGCGGCTTTCGGCTCTCGCCCGGCGCGTGCCGCGGCTCTCCACGGCGGTGGATAGCCTCGAGTGTGCTCGAGGTCTCAGCGAAGCCTTCTCCACAGCGGGCCTGGATCTGGAGGTACTGGTGGAGGTGGACACGGGCGCGGGGCGCTGCGGGGTGGCGCCCGGGGGGCTGGTGGAGCTGGCCCGTCAGGTGGCCGAGATGCCGGGCCTCAGCTTCGTGGGCCTCATGGCCTACGCCGCCTTGGCCTACCAGGCCGGAGGGCCGCGGGAGCAGGCGGCGGCGGCGGCCCAAGAGGGCGAGACCATGGCTGCTCTGGCCGCCGACCTGCGGGACGCAGGCCTACCAGTATCGCGAGTCAGCGGTGGCAGCACGCCCACCGGATTGCACTACAAGGCCGGCTGCGGCCTCACTGAGATCCGCTCCGGCACCTACTGTCTGTACGATCACAACCAGATCGACCTGGGAACAACCACCCGGAACGATGTGGCGGCCACCATCCTGACCCAGGTTATCAGCGTTCCGGCGGCCGACCGGGCCATCTGCGATGCCGGGACCAAGTCTCTCGACCAGCAGGTCAGCCAAGTCACGGAGGGCTACGGCTGGACGCGGGGGGAGCCCCGACTCCAGGTGGCCAAGATCAACGACGAGCACGGGTATCTGCGGATCGCGGAACTCCCGCGCAAGCCCCGGGTGGGCGCGCGCTTCGAGATCATCCCGCCGAGGATCTGCACGGCACTCAACCTCTATGACCTGATGTACGTCATAGACAAGGACGACCGCATCATGGACGTGTGGCCGATCGCCGCCCGTGGCAAGAACGTATAGGTCCGCACGCGGTGCCGCCGCCCGTCCCCAATGGCGTGCGGGATCACGGGTCTCGTCGGGCGCGACCTGCAAATCCGTTACCGCGGTGCGGTGGTTTCGGGCGCACAACCGGCGGCGGGCGGCCCCGTGGGGGAGGAGAACCAGGCGCGGACAGCGAATTGCAGGGCTTGATCGAGCCTTCTGGTGGCATGGTCGGGTGTGGTGCCGTCGCCATATTGCTCAAAGCACGCTGGACAGCCTTGCTGGACACTGGTATGCTGACAAATATGGTGTCTTGGGTGCGAACGCGCCTGCACGACAGGCGACCGGGCGTGGTGCACGCCCGGATTGTCTGCTTGCTGTGGCGTCTGCCTTTCAGCCGAACGTAGACCATCAGGCCAATGCCTGCTGCGGCCCGTACCGGAGGCGGTTTCCATGCGGTCAGTCCCCGCACTGCTCCTCATCGCTGTGACCCTTGTCGCCATGCCCGCCATGGCGCAGGTCAAGGTCGATTTCTTCGCCTGTGACCCGGGCAAGCTGATTGACCCCACAGCACCTACATTGCGTGAGATCATGCTGGACCTGGGCATCGCCCCCGACCCGGCCAACAAGGACCAGGACTTGCTGACCCTCGTCCTGGAGCAGACGGAGGAGAAGCCCCCCGAGGTCATCGGCTATGCGGTGCGGATCACCAACAGCACCGAGGCCGCTGTCCCGCTCAGTCTCCAGACCGTGCAGTTGGCCGAGGGGAAGTGGAAGGACGCCACCGCCGACATGGGGAAGCCCAAGATGACTCCCGCCAGTCCGGTTAGCCTGTGGGCGGGCGGTAAGTCGGTGTTTGCCGCCGGCGACGAGCTGGCCGCAGGCAAGTCTGTCACCGGCGTGGTCTTCTTCACCCTCCCGGCCCCCGAGGGGCAGGCGGCCGCCGACCCCGCGGGTCCGCGGGAGGTCCGCTATGTGCCCCCCGAGGACAGCGAGATCGAAGTCGCCGCACCAGAGACCGAGGCCGGCCTGCTGTCCGAGGTCGGGGCCGATTGGACGATCTCTCCAACCCCTGCGGCGCCCTCGGGCAAGCCCAAGGTCTTTCCCGCGGCCGGCAATGCCCCGGACGACACCCCGCTGAAGCCCGGGACGCCCGGAGCCTTTGCTCCGGCACCTGAGAAGGCCGTCACGGCCAGCAACAACATCGTCGGCGAACAGACCCAGCAGGCCGCCGGCGGCATGGGGATGCCCGGCGGGATGCCGGGCGGCATGGGGATGCCCGGCGGGATGCCGGGCGGCATGGGGATGCCCGGCGGGATGCCGGGCGGCATGGGGATGCCCGGTGGGATGCCGGGCGGGATGCCCGGTGGGATGCCGGGCGGGATGCCCGGTGGAATGCCCGGGGTCCCCGGCATGCCCGGCGTCATGCCCGGCATGCCGGGTGTCGTGCCCGGGGCGGGTCCTGCCGCCACGGCCGAGCCACCCGCGGCTCTGCCCGGTGGGGCTCGACCGGGGGGCGGTCGCAGGCCCGGTAAGGCGCCTGCGGCGACCGAGGAGTAGTGAGGCATCCGCGGCGCGGCACCGCGCTGCGAACGTGGCGCGGGTTACCGGGCCCGATCCAGTCCCATCGCCGAGTTTGCAGTGATCCTCGACACAGCACCAACTCTGCGAAAACCGCGGGAGCGTAGTACCAACCGGGCGTCTCTTGCGCGCATCCAGGGAGAGCTATCACATGTCATCATCGAAGCTTTGGGCGGTATGTCTGGCGGTCCTTCTGGCGCTGGCCGGCATCGCATACGCGCAACCCATGGGTATGCCCGGCGGCATGGGTATGCCCGGCGGCATGGGTATGCCCGGCGGCATGGGTATGCCCGGCGGCATGGGTATGGGCATGGGGATGGACATGGGGATGGGAATGGGCATGGGCGGCATGGGAATGGGCGCCCAGGCCGCACCGAAGTGGGTCTCTCCGCTGGTGCCGCTGTGCTGGGCTGTGGGGCGCACGCAGTACCCCGGTATCGCGTGCCTGTACGCCACTGCGGCCCAGAGGGCGCAGCTTGAGGAGCTCATCAGGCAGGTGGCCCCCACCAGCATCGAGGGGCGCTTCTGGATCAAGTTCGCGGATGTCACCGCCGATAGCGAACCCCCCAGCTTCATCACGGAGGTTCTGGATCCGGAGTTCCGGCGGCCCAAGGGCGGCGGTGGCGCGGCCGGCGGCATGGGTGGCGAGATGGGCGGCGGAGCCATGGGCATGGGCGGCGGCATGGGCATGGGCGGCGGCATGGATGCCGGTGGCATGGGCATGGGCGGCGGGATGGGCGCCGGAGGCACGCAGGTGGACGAGGAGACCAAGCTTGCCGCGCGTCGGAGCGCTCCGGCCATCGTCATCTTCGGCAAGGACATCTTCAGCAATCCGTCGGCCGCCGGCGGCGGCGCTCAGGGCGGCGCGACGGGTGCGGGCGCGGGCGGCGGCATGGGTCCCGGTGGCATGGGGATGGGCATGGGTGGCATGGACATGGGGATGGGGATGGGTGGCGGGATGGGCATGGGCGGCGGCGCGGCCCAGGCGTCCCTGTGGTCGAAGATGGATCGCAGCTTCATGGTCCACTGGGCCTTCGTCGGCCAAAGGGAGTTGCCCAGCGCCGAGGTTCTCTCCTTTGTCCTGGACGCCATCGGCACCCCCCGGACCGGCATCGACGCTCTGGCTCGCGAGCTCAAGCTGAGCAAGGAGGATGCGTCCGCCACGCTGGCTGTGGGCAAGGCCTACGTCGACGCCCTGGAGCAGGGCCGCAAGTTCCTCCCGCAGTTGGGCCTGGACAAGGACCCCGCCCGGGGAGCGATGGTGCAGCAGAACCAGTACGTGGCCGACTACTTCCTGGCCCGCGCGGATTCGCTCACCCACGACCCGCAGCTACGCGCGGCCATCCGCAAAGAGCAGGAGCGCTTGCTGCCCTCCTTCCGTTACGAGCGGCCCAGCCTCATGATTCCGCTTCTGGCCGAGATCTACCCCGGAGTGCTGGCCCTGCACCGTGGCGGCGCCGACCGGATCCAGGTCGAGCAGTTCCTGGATACCCCCGCCATCAGCAAGGGCCTGGCCGAGAGCCGTTTCTGGTGCAAGCCGATGCAGGTCGTACCTGAGAAGGCGCTGGAGGACAATGAGAACCTCATCGCGTTGACCGAGGAGAGCCTCGAGGAGGAGATCACCCAGTTCCCGGCCCTGGTGCTCTGCGGCAGTAACGTGTTCGCCACCGAGTTCGCCACTCTCGGCGGCGGCACCGGCGGGGCCGCGGGCATGGGCGGCGAGATGGGGGCGGGCGGCGGCATGGGAATGGGCGGCGGTATGGGCATGGGAATGGGCGGCGGCATGGGCATGGCCGGTGGCATGGGCGGTGGTGGCGGCGCGGCCTCGGACGCCAAGCCCACGGACTGGTTGGTTGCCGATACGGCCGGCGCCGGTGGGACCACCGGGATGCAGGGCGGAGACACCGGTGGCATGCCCGGCGGGATGGGCATGGGGGGCGGCATGATGGGCGGAGGCATGATGGGCGGGGACATGGGCATGGGGGGCATGGGGGGCGCCGGCGGCCTCAGCCTGGGAGAGATCAACTGGTCGGACTACAACTACCGCATGCCCGACCGCACGGCGGAGCTGATGTACTTCTGGCTCTACCAGGGCCGCGGCCCCGCCGGGATCCCCATGGCCGACACCGAGGGCCAGGAGGGCTTCGTCCGTCGGTTGGCCACGATCCATCGGGCTTCCGAGCTCTCCATTGCGGTGGTCGATGAGAACAAGGCGCTGCAAAAGGACATGGAGGACAGTCCCGACGCCCCCGAGACCTGGCGCTACCCCAATGGGCAGCGGGTTCTGGGCCTGGCCGGGGAGTACGTGGCCATACCCGGTTCGTACCTGACGGAGTACATGCTGGCCCGGGCGGACTGGCTGATGGAGCAGGGCTGGCAGCCGGATGCGAAGACCGTGGAGGCCGCCGCCGATGCCACCCTGGCGCAGCAGGCCAAGGGCACCAACCATACCGGGGCCGACAGCCTGCCGGAGCTGCGCAACTTCCTGGAGATGGGCTCCCGCTGGACCTGTCCGGAATGCGGCAAGATGCTCCCGGCCGACGCGGTCGTGGGAGATCGCTGCCCGCTTTGCAGTACCGCGTACCTGCTGAACCGCGGCCCGATCGCCTCCAACGGTGAGCTGTACTCCAAGGTCTGGCTGGCCACATTCACGGCCCTGCGGCGGATGGGCGATCTGCCTTTGGCCTCCGCGGCCGGCTATGTCAACCTCAACTCCCCCTCCGCCGGTCAAGCAGCGCCGGCCCCGGGCGGGCCCCGCATGGGCACCGCCTCGGCCGCCTGGGACTGGAGCGAGGCCCTGGTTGAGCAGATGCCCTCGTTCTTCCAACAGCCCGTGGCATACCTGAGCGACACCCAGCTCACCGCCCTGCGCGGCTCCTTACTCCAGGCCCTGCGGGCGAGCCTGCCCGTGCGCGATGCCGAGGCCGCCTGGGCCCATCTGATCCACGTGGAGCTGGAGCTGCGAGACCGCAGCGGAGCCCAGGGCGTCGACAAGTCCTGGCAGGAGGTGTTCTCCGTATGGGAGAACACCCCGGGCCTCACCCGACCGTACTCGCACCAGGTCCTCAAGGCCGCTCGCCGGGCGGTGCGGGCGGAGATCGAGGGGATCAGGGCCATCGCGCTGGCCGATACGCTCCTGCAGTCGCAGCTTCGCGGCGGCGGACGGGGCCTCAACCCCGAGTACAGCGTGGAGGCCGGCGCCGGCGATCCTGTCACGCTCTCCATCGCCGACCAGATCGCGCCCCTGGCGAGGTTCCTCGAGAAGAGACCGGACAGCCGCACCGCGCCGCAGGCCCGCTACATGCTGGGCGTCCTTCTCGAGATCAGCCGTGACGATGACGGCGGCCGCAGGTTGGTTCCCGCGGCACGCGAGCAGTTCGCGGCCCTCAAGCCCCAGGGCACTCCCTGGCCCTGGTGGCGCTGGGGACAGCAGAGATGGCAGGACTTCGAGAGGTTCTAGACCGACCTGGCCCCCGGGCCTTTAGCCCACCGACCGCACAACCGAGCCGGACGCCTGAAGCCGCCACCGCGGCCACCGCGTCCGGCTCATTGGTTCTGTCTCTGCCGGCGCCGCCTCCTTGACACTCACCCGCCCTCAGTCTACACTTCCCGTGTCACCTTGCGCGCGCCCCGTCGGTCTTGCGGGGCGCGCCTGCATATCGGCGCTGTCGTGATGCGCATGCTACGAGGGGTCTCCATGACGATCACCGAGAAGCTGCTGGCCCGTGCCGCCGGTCTGGACCAGGTCACGCCGGGGCAGTTCGTGACGTGCAAGCTCGATCTAGTGCTGGCCAACGACATCACTGCACCTCTGGCCATTGAGGCCTTCTCCGCCCTCGGTGTCGCCGAGGTCTTCGATCGGGACAAGATCGCGCTCGTCGCCGACCACTCCACCCCCAACAAGGACATCAAGTCGGCGATGCAGACCAAGCTCATGCGCGGCTTTGCCCGCAGCAATGAGATCACCCACTACTACGAGGCCTGCGGCGGCGGCATCGAGCACATCATCCTCCCCGACAAGGGGCTCGTCCTGCCCGGCGATGTGGTCATCGGCGCCGACTCTCACACCTGCACCTACGGTGCCCTGGGGGCCTTCTCCACCGGAGTGGGGTCCACCGACGCCGGAGTGGCCATGGCCCTGGGTGAGTGCTGGTTCCGCGTGCCCGAGAGCATCAAGTTCGTTTACAGCGGGCGCCTGGGCAAGTGGGTGACGGGCAAGGACCTCATCTTGTATACCATCGGGCGCATCGGGGTGGATGGCGCGCGCTACCGGGCCATGGAGTTCTGCGGCCCCGTGATCGAGGCCCTGCCCATGGCCGACAGATTCACCATCTGCAATATGGCCATCGAGGCGGGCGGCAAGAGCGGGATCATCGATCCGGATCAGAAAGCGCTGGACTGGGTGAGCCCCAGAGCCCACCGGCGCTTCGAGCCGCTCCACAGCGATCCGGACGCGGAGTATGCTCAGGTTCACGAATGGAACGCAGAGAACATCGAGCCCCAGGTGAGCTTCCCACACCTGCCGGAGAACGCGCGTCCGCTCTCCGAGGTGGGCGAGATCGTCATCGACCAGTCGGTGATCGGGGCCTGCACCAACGGGCGCCTGGAGGACCTCCAGGCCGCCGCGGAGGTGCTCAAGGGGCACAAGGTCGCTCCCGGTATGCGCTGCATCATCATCCCCGGCAGCCACCAGATCCACCTCGAGGCCACCCGCAGCGGCCTGGTCGAGACCTTCCTGCAGGCCGGATGTCTGGTAAGCACTCCCACCTGCGGCCCCTGCCTGGGCGGCCACATGGGCATCCTCGCCGCGGGAGAGCGGGCCATCGCCACGACGAACCGCAACTTCGTCGGCCGCATGGGGCACACCGACAGCGAGGTCTACCTGGCCGGCCCCTACGTGGCCGCGGCCAGTGCCATCGCCGGCAAGATCTGCGGCCCCGACGATATCTGAGCTGCCCTCAGGCGCCGCGGAGCCGCGCGACCTCAACCACCAGGATGACACCCCGGGCACCATCGGCCCGACAGGAGAGCAGGCCATGAGCATCAAAGGCACAGCCCACAAATACGGTGACCACGTGGATACCGATGTCATCATCCCCGCCAGGTACCTGAACACCAGCGATCCGGCGGAACTGGCGGCCCATTGCATGGAGGATATCGACACCGAGTTTCTGGCCAGGCGCAAGCCGGGCGACATCATCGTCGCAGGCAAGAACTTCGGCTGCGGCAGCTCGCGAGAGCACGCCCCCATCGCCATCAAGCACGCCGGGATCTCCTGCGTCATCGCCGGCACCTTCGCCCGCATCTTCTACCGCAATGCCCTGAACATCGGCCTGCCTATCATCGAGTCGGAGGAGGCCGCCGCGGGGATCGCCGACGGCGATGAGGTCGAGGTCGACCTCGAGGCCGGCACAGTTCGCAACCTCACCCAGGGCACCGAGTTCGGCTTCGCGCCCCTCGTGGGTACAGCGCAGGACCTCGTCCAAGCCGGTGGACTGAAGGCACTGGCGATGAAGAAGCTGCGCAAGTAGGTGGGTGCCGGCATGATCCGCGCCGACGCATAGAAGCGCGGCCGAAAAGCCGTTCACAGCCGCGTAGGTCGGGCTTTCCACTCAGATTATGCATGAACGCATTGATGCCACATCCCGCCGCAGCAAAGCCTCTATCGCTCGCCATAATGCCGTTCTCCCCCCTCCTCCCGTCTCGCCGGTCGTATCG
>Ga0334884_1001220_pt1 | contig 39964 bp, 37 predicted proteins | sample GraSluR1_MG_7_FD_207215 | JGI IMG/M metagenome (GOLD analysis project Ga0334884, IMG submission 207215) | Sludge microbial communities from methane-producing bioreactor in Wageningen University, Netherlands - Granular Sludge_12_05 R1 | ecosystem: Engineered > Bioreactor > Anaerobic >... | reverse complement strand
CTCCTGCTTGGCTGGTTGTTCAGATGAAACAATCCGTGGCTCTCTAAATCGGAAGGGTGGCTCAATCTCCTATGAACAAGTGGCTCTGTGTCGACGAAACCTATGCTCCGATGGATCGTAATATGCAAGCATGAAGTCCATGAAGTTCGCCTTACCACGGTGATGATGTTGGTACTGAAGTATCAGCACGCCGAGACCCATGAAGCCAAAGCGGAAGTGGTGAATCTCTTCATGGACTCAATGGCATGTATCAACAACTGGGATCTGGTGGATAGCTGTGCCCATCTGATTTTGGGCGACTGGCTATTGGATAAAGACTGGAGCATTTTGAAAGCACTGGCAGCCAAAGACCATCTCTGGACCCAGCGCATTGCAATGGTTGCCACCTTTACCTTTATCCGCAAAGGCTTGCATCAACCAACTCTGGAGATTGCCGATATCCTGATGGATCATAAGCATGACCTCATCCACAAGGCTGTGGGCTGGATGTTGCGCGAAGTGGGCAACAAGGATTATCAGACCGAATACGATTTTTTGCTACCTCGCTATAAAACCATGCCACGTACCATGTTGCGTTATGCCATCGAGAAGTTCAATGAACCCGTGCGTCAGGCCTTCCTGAAAGGCACCCTTTAGTCCAGACTGGCCGATGAAGAGCGACTTCTCCCAGGATGTTCCTGGACACATTTCGCATGCATAGTCGGCTCGTAGAATAAATATCAAAGAAAGGCTCAGTATTTGCATATAAAGTCCCTATCAGGGAGGATAGTAATGAAATATATCCTGATTGTTACTCTATTAGTGCTTCCATGGGCCATTTTCGCAGCCTATCTGGAAGATATTCCCTCGCAGGTGAGTCAGCCCGATGGCAGCCTGCTGAGTCTGTTTGCCAGCGGCGACGAATATGCGAACTATCTGCACGACGCGCGAGGCTACACGATCATCCAAAGCCCTACTGACGGTTACTATTACTACGCCATGCTCAGCGGCGGCGAACCTGTCCCCTCCGCCCATCGGGTTGGATCGATCGATCCTGCCAGCTTGGGAGTTTCGAAACGGATAAACATCTCCAAAGCCGCTTACGAAGCCAAAAGAGCCCTTATGCAGGCTCCTGAGAGGCGTAGCGATCGTGCGCCCAATACCGGTACAGTGAATAACCTGAACGTCTTTATCCGCTTTGTTGATCAGACAGAATTTGAGCTACCTCGCTCGTTTTACGATGCCCGCTTCAATGCCGTAGGCGATAGTGTCAATAGCCTAAAGACTTATTTTCATAAAGTTAGCTATGATCAGCTAGACTACGATACACATCATTTCCCCATTTGCGAACCCGAGATCAATCTCTCCTATCAGGACAGCCATCCCCGCAGCTACTTCATGCCCTTCAACGCTCTGACCAATCCTGATGGCTATTCAAACAGCGATGAACGAGCCCTGCGCGAACAAACCATGCTGGCCGCTGCGATTAGCAGTATCGCACAGCAGGTTCCCAGTTCTCTGAATATTGACGCGGACAACGACAACCAAGTTGATAATGTCTGTTTCATCATCCGTGGACCTCACACTGCCTGGGCGGATCTTTTGTGGGCGCATCGTTGGGTTCTATATTATGCCGATGCCTACATCAATGGCAAACAGGTGTGGGATTTTACCTTCCAGCCGGAAGACCAGAATAGCGTTCGCACTCTGTGCCACGAAATGTTTCACAGCGTAGGTGCTCCTGACCTTTATCACTATACCTTCAATGGAGTTACACCCGCCGGATGTTGGGACATCATGGAAAGCGGCGGCGGACACATGGGTATGTATATGAAGTACAAGTATGGCGGTTGGCTGAGCAGCTTGCCGGTTGCCACACCAGGTAATACTTATACATTGCATCCTGTTACCAGTCCGGATAATAACGTTTACAAGGTCGCAATCCCAGGTAGCTACAACCAATATTTGGTGCTGGAATACCGCAAACGCGGCAGCGATATCTATGAAGCAGAGCTTCCCGGCTCGGGACTGCTGATCTACAGAATTCAATCCTACCTTGATGGGAATTCTGAGGGTCCACCAGACGAAGTGTACATCTACCGTCCCAATGGCAGCAACACCATAAATGGTCAGATCTTCGATGCCGCCTTCAGCGCGGAGGTGTGTCACACAGAATTCAATGCCCACACCAATCCCCACTCCTTTCTCAGCAACGGCAGTTCCTTTGAGATAAACATCAATAGCATCGGCTACGCCGGCGATACGATCACCTTTACCCTATCCCCCAGCACTGATCCCCTGCCTCCCGTGATCAGTTCCATCAGCCCTGCCAGCGGTTCGATTTTGGCCAATTCCACCATCGAAGTGTCGGCTCAGGTCAGCGCTCCCAATAGCACGCTTAGTCAAGTGGAAATCCTGGTAAATGGCATTCCGGTTTCCAACCTCACTGCTGAGCCTTATACTGCGGTTATTGATGTTTCAGGATTGCCCTTGGGCTCACATGTGCTCTCTGTGGTGGCCTATGCTGTAAATGGGTTACAGACCACCCGGGATATTCTGATCTACCTGATCGATCCCGAAGATGAAAACTGGTTTAGCTGGCAAACTGCTGCTCCAGTGTGGAGCGAATTTGGCCGGGGAGCCGTACCGATCTCGGTTGCCGTGGATTTTGATCTGGGGACGCAGGAATACCTGCTCAAAGCCATCCGTTTCAATGCTGTTCCCGATCCTTGGGGTCAGCCAACGATGCTGGGAAAGTTCAGTGCCCGGATCAATCGTATGGCTAATGGCGCGATGACCGAGCAAACCCTGATCGACCTGGGAGATATTTACAACCAAGATTATGAACAGGATTTCACTTACGAGGTTGCAGACAGCACCAGAATTTCCGGGCAGATTGCCTTTATCCTGGATTGCTACCAGTATCAGAACATCCTCTTTGATGAAAACTCCATTTGCGGCCATACTTGGTTAACCGAACCCGACCGTCCCTGGACTGACGCCCTGGCCAGGGGCATGCTGGGAGCTGCATCCATGAGCCTATTGCTGCAGGATCCTACGGTCGGCAATGGAGACGAACTATTGGTGCCCGCCAGCCTTCAGCTCTCCTGCTACCCCAATCCTGCCAGAAGCATGGCAAAACTGGCATTTTCGCTGAAGAATCCCGCTCCTGTAAAGCTGAGCATTTACAATCTGAAAGGCCAAAAGGTGAAAACTCTGAGTTCGGATGAAAAGCAAGCCGGAAATCACGAACTGAGTTGGGACGGCAGCGATGACAATGGCCAGCCGGTATCCAACGGCTGCTATATCGTAAGGCTGCAAAGTGGGAAACAAAGCGTCAATCGCAAGCTGATTTATCTGAAGTAGTCCCATGTAACGCCTCCCTTGATGGCTTTTATCGATACATGAGCAAGCCCTTATCAAGTGCTTTTTATTGAGGTTTGATAAGGGCTTGATTAGTGTTTGATAAATAGCTGGGAAGGGGAAAGGCAGGTCACTCACCGAGGATTTGCAGCGCAGCATCCAGTTCGGGATCACGTCCTAGAATGTAATCCTCCAGAGTAGGACTTACCAATACATCGGGGATGATGCCGACACCATGAAACCTGCTTTTATCGGGATTGGTGACCAGCATACCGGTCCAGAAAACCGTTAGCCCTCCCGGCAAGGGAGTTCTGATCACATTGCCATTGGCTGCAGCAGTAGGATTCCCCACGATCGTGGCCAGCTTATTATGCTGCAATTCTGCCAGATAGGACTCACAATAGCTCTGACTGTAGCGGCTGGAGAGGGCTACAACCCTCGCCGATATATGTGGTTCTTCTGGCATCATAGCCCAAAGAAGCTCATTCTCCTTGATGCGGGGCAATTCCTGATGAGGACGCAGATAACGCTTGATCAAACAGTTGGAAAGCGAATCCGGCTCGCTGAGTAGGTGTTTTAACAGCGTGGTGTCGATGCGGGGGTAATATCTAAGATCCAGGATAATCCCTTTTGCCTCTTGCAATTCGGGCATCAATTCCTGCAGATCGGATTCATCAATCAGATTGCCGTTCACATAGATGATATCGTTCGGGAAGCGGACTGTTTTGGTGTCGGGAACCACCAACTGACTGCCCTCGTATTCTGTGAGTACGGCATTACACTCACCAGCCTGGCCATCAGGAGTGATGAATTCAAAGCTGGCAAGACTGTCGTGGTAGGTCTTGAAATAGCGGCTAAACAGCCAGATATCTGTACTCTCGGGATTTGAATACTGGAAATATGGCCGGATTTCATCCATCTGATGGGCAAAATCCCGCCCATTCATCGTCCTGATCTCAGAGCCTGGCGCCATCCCCAATGAGGTATCCCAGATCCTGGTCACGACCCATTTCCCATCTAGAGGACGCGCGTTAAAACCCGGCATAGTCGAGTTATTCATGGGATCACTCAGGAATGCGTGTCCATCGCGAGTCTGAGACATCAGAAGCTGCAGCACTCTCTTGTACTGCTCCATATCCTTGCACTCCAACAAGCGGGCAAGATTTTTCTCCAGTTCCTTGTCCCAATCGCAGAGATCGTACTCGAAGTAAGGATAAAAGAAGCTCAGTTCATTCCAATAGCGAATCATCCCCGCCATCCAGTTGGCTGGATTGCTCCTGTCATCAAGATCAATCTTGGCGTAGCTCTTCTTTAGCTTGCTCAGTTTCCTGGGGGAAGCCTTGGGATAGGTGCCATTCTGGGCGCAGGGCAGCACCATGGGGAAACAGACGGACAGGCCGGGAATCAATGTTACATCCAGCACCTCGCCCCATTCCGGCTCTTCATCAAAGATTCTATCGATGATTCCGAGAGTATAGGGCAGATCGTTGCTGGATTTCTGCAACGCCAGTACCTGGTTCTTCTTGCTCTCGCGCTCCACATAGACATCAGAATTCTGGATCATGTAGTTATTAGCTGCAGTAATATTTACATTCATACCTTCTGGCAAGAACTGGGGAGTCCCCTGCTCAAAATCGGCTTCATATAGCAAGCTTGGGCCTGCGTCCCTGAGAATATCCACTCGCAGATCATCCAAATAGAGAGTGTCAAAATTCATCGCTACGATCCAGACCCCGAGCTCGGGAGCTTCCTCCAGCTTCAATGTGTGCCTCATCGTAACCCACTGATCGGCACTGAGTGTGTCTTCCACGCTGGACGTGCCACACCCGATGTAGATCGTGGAGACTAGGCTATCCTTCGCGGCTTTGCGGATGCGTAGGGATATCTCCAGTGAATCGCCCAGATTGAGCGGTTTTGTCAATTGGAGTTGTAACTGCGCCCAGGATGAATCATCCTTGGGATTCCTGGCAATCTTATGGGGACGGTTGGCACGAATGGACCGGTAAATACTGGGGTTCATGGTATTGTTCAATCCCTCGTACTGCCAGTAGGCTTTCTTCATCCCGGCATGGTTGTAGCGGGGCACAATGGGCTTTTGCTGAGTATAGAGCTGCAGATCAGGGACAATGGGCAGGAACAGCTCTTCCAGAGAGCGTTTCAGTTGCTTCATGTTCCTGGCCTTTTGCACTTTTTGGGAACCGAGAGCGGCAAAGCGGTCCCAATCTATTTCCTGCGCTTCGTCAGAGGGATAGAAGTGTTTTACATAGCCGTACAGCCGGGTAAAAGCACTCAGGTTTTGCACTTTGATATTCGTGCTGGTATCTGCGGCCAACAGCGATACTATGCGGAGTGCCAGAATGACGCTTAGCAGACTTCTTTTCATGATCCTGGTGTTCCTTGATCTCGTATTATTTTGAACAAAACTGTGAGTGTAACAACGGTTGAAACAGGGGATTGAGTGTCAAGAATTACTTAAAGGCAGGCATCTAAAGCAGATCAGCTCTCCCTGCTGCTACTCAGTAAGCCTGAGATTTTCATTGACAGAAAAGCCGCGTTGAAAAAAGGTGATGAAACAGTGTGCGCCCTTAGCTCAATTGGATAGAGCATCTGACTACGGATCAGAAGGTTTGGGGTTCGAATCCCTAAGGGCGTGCCACAATTTCCTTGCCAGCTTTAGCTGGCTTTTTTTATTGGCGCAATATGGATAAGAACGAAAGCAAACCCGGCAGCAAGATCCTCCTGCTTTTCAGGATGATGTTGCGCTATTGGCCCTATATGGTGGCCGGTCTGGTGGCAATGACGCTGTTTGCCCTTTTCAGCGGAGTCAGCATCACGCTGATGGTGCCGCTTTTTGACTATGTATTCAATCCTAATAAACCGGCCATCCAATATCATAACAGCAGCGAGATCATGGCCTCAGTGCAGACGCGGTGGGCTGCTTTTATGCAAGACGCGGGCTCATTGTGGCAGATCCGTTCACTATCCGACCTGGCTCCGCTCTGGGAGAGCCTCAAAGAGCTGATGCTGGTAAGCGATTCTCTGGCATTGCTTTATCTGCTCTGCGGAGTGATCGTGGTGCTGATGCTGCTGAAAAACCTCTGTTACTTCGCCAACCGATCCTTCTTTGTGATGCTGCGGGGCAAGACTATTCGTGATCTTCGCAGCTATATGTTTCGCAGATACCTGGATCAGTCTCTGGAGTTTTACGGCAAAAACCAGGTGGGCGATGCCATCGTGCGCATGGTAAATGACGTGGAGATCGTCTCCAATCAGTTTATCTTCGCGCTGTTCAATAGCATTCGCGATTTCAGCACGGTGATCGTGTATATGTATATCGCGCTGTTTTTAAACGCGAAGCTCTTTGCTTACAGCATCCTGGTAGTGCCCATTCTCACCTTCTCTTTGGGCTTTTTGGGCAAGAAGATCAAGAAATACTCCCGCCGCATCCAGAGCCAGATCTCGATGATGTTCAGTGCCGTGGAAGAAGTGCTCAATTCGATCAAGATCGTCAAAGCCTTTCGCCGGGAAGAGGATGAATATCAGAATTTTGAACAGATCAATCACAAGCATCTGAGGCAGTGGCAACGCTCGCAAATCTATGCGGCAATGAACGTTCCGCTCTCGGAATTGAATAGCACGATCACCGGCGTGGTGGTGGTGGTGATCGGTGGTGGGATGATCCTGAGCCCGGAAGCAAACTTCTCTTTGGGGGATTTTACTGCCTTCCTCTTTGCCGTGTTTTCCATGCTGCACCCCTTAAAATCCATTACTCAGCTATACACAGAGGTCAAAAAGGCCGGGGTCTCCATGGAGCGCATCGCCTTGGTGCTGAATCAGGTATCCAGCATTCAGGACGCGCCTGATGCCGTTGCGAAGCCTGATTTTGAACACGAGATCGTTTTTGATAAAGTCGGTTTCCACTACAAAGCGGGCAAGGCCGTGATTCAGGATTTCTCGCTTTCCATTCCAAAAGGGCAAAAGGTGGCCTTTGTGGGCGCCAGCGGAGGTGGGAAGACCACGATTACGAACCTGATCAATCGCATGTATGACGTCAAAGCAGGACGCATAACTATGGACGGCATCGATATCCGTCAGATCAAGCTGGACGATCTGCGCAGCCTTTTTGGCGTGGTGACTCAGGATTCTGTGCTCTTCACCAAAACTGTGCGCGAAAACATCGCCTATGGCAGCCGTAAAAGACTCAGTGATGAAGAGATACAAAGTGCAGCCCGGATCGCGCATGCGGATGAGTTTATCCAAACCCTGCCTGATAAATACGATCAAATGCTGGATATCAAAGGGTTGAACCTTTCTGGAGGTCAAAGGCAAAGGCTTTGCATTGCCCGTGCCATCGTGGGAAATCCTCCCATCCTGATCTTTGATGAAGCCACCAGCGCGCTGGATACCGAAAGCGAACGCAAGGTGCAGGATGCCATCGATGAGGCCACCAGGAATCGCACGGTATTGCTTGTGGCCCATCGGCTTTCCACCATTCTGAAAGCGGATAAGATCGTGGTGCTGGAAGGTGGACAGATCGTGGGAGAGGGCAGCCATGAAGAGCTATTGGCCACGAATGAACGCTATCAAACCCTGTATAAACTGCAATTTGAGCATAAGGAGTGTTGCGCATGAAGATTAGCGGATTTTCCTTTGTCCGAAACGGTGAGAAGCTATATTACCCCACCGTGGAAGCCATCAAATCCATCCTGCCAATCTGCGATGAATTCGTGATCGCGGTGGGCAAAGGCGATGAAGATGATCATTCGCGGGAATTGATCGCGGCCATCGGTGATCCCAAGATTCGCATCATCGATACAGTGTGGGAAGAGAAATACTGCCATCGCGGGATGATCAATAGCTATCAGACAGATATCGCGATGAAAGCCTGCACTGGGGATTGGCTCTTTTATGTGCAAGCAGACGAAGTGGTTCACGAGAAATATTTGCCGGTGATCAAAGCGCGCTGTGAAGAGCTATTGCAGGACACGGAAGTGGAAGGCTTGCTTTTTAACTACAAGCATTTTTGGGGTGATTATGATCACTATCATGGTGGGCATGGCTGGTATCCCTGGGAGATTCGCATCGTGCGCAATCTGCCTAAAATCCATTCCTATCAAAGCGCGCAATCTTTCCGACACTTTGAGCATTATGACAATCCCCGTCAGGAAACGGGTACCAGAAAGCTGAATGTGGCCAAAGTGGATGCCTATATCTATCATTACGGATGGGTGCGTCCCCCTCAGTTGATGCGCAATAAGAATAAAGCACTGGATAGCGTGCATTGGGGTAAGGCCAAAGCTGAGAAACACTATGGTGCTGTGCCGGATTATTTTGATTATGGCCCTTTGAGCCGCTTGAAGAAGTTCACCGAGACCCATCCGGCCGTGATGCAAGAACGCATTGCTCGGTTTGATTGGGAAGACAAGCTGCAATACAGCGGTAAGCCCAATCCGGGACGCCAGCCGCATAAACATGAGAGATTGGGGATTCGGTTGTTATCACTTGTGGAAAAGATCACCGGCCCTATCGGTACTTTCAAGAATTACAGATTGCTCAAACGCTGATTATGACCCAGCTTTCTGCCGTCCTGATCACCAAGAACGAGAGTGCGAACATCGCGGCTTGCCTGGCTACGCTCAGTTTCGCGGATGAGATCATCGTGTTGGACACAGGCAGCATGGATGATACCTGCATAAAGGCGGAACAGGCCGGAGCAAGAGTTTATAAACAGGACAAATGGAAAGGGTTTGGCAAAGCAAAACAGCAAGCTGTGGATCATGCAAGCCATGATTGGATTCTCTCCATTGATGCCGATGAGCGTATTGGTGACGAGCTGCAGGCGGAACTGATCTCACTGAAAGCGAGAGACTTTGAAGGTAAAGCCTGGCATCTGAAACGCCGGAGTTACTATTTGGGCAAAGCGATCCGCTATTGTGGCTGGCAGAACGATGCTCCCCTGAGAGTCTTTGACCGCAGAAAGGGCGGTTTTAACGATAAAGCCGTGCATGAAGGCATCAAGGTAAATCAAGATCATGCCACTTGCAAAGGCCTGATGCACCATCTTACCTATCCCACGGTGGAGAGCCATTTTAGCAAAATCCGCTTTTATGCCGATCTGGCGAGGCTCAAGCGTGAATCAGGATTCAAAGCGGCTCTAAGGGCAGCGCATAAGTTCATCAAAATGTATATCTTTAAGCTGGGCTTTCTGGATGGATACACCGGCTTTATGCTCTGTAAAAACTCCGCTTGGGGCATATGGTATAAATACAAGCGATGAAAGAGATTGCGGTACTCCACGTAGATCCCGATCCCGGTTGGAGGGGTGGTCAGCAGCAAGCCTTTTACCTGCATCAGGGCATGCTTGCCCGAGGGCTCAAATCCGGCTTTGTCTGCAATCCGGGCTCGGAACTGGCTCGCCGTATGCACCAGCAAAAGCTTAGCTATCATGCCATCAGACATCGCTTTGAGGCTGATCTCATTGCCGCCATCCGCTTGTCTTGTTATGCCAGAAAAAAAGGCTACAATGTCCTGCATCTGCATAGTTCTCACGCGCTTAGCTGGGGGATCCTGGCTAAGCTGCTGTATCCGTCTTTAAAGCTCGTAGCATCCCGGAGGGTGGATTTTCATATCTCAGGCAATCTGCTTTCCCGTTTCAAGTATTGCTCAGGGATGCTGAACGCGATGGTGGCGATATCGGAGAATATCCACAATGTGCTGCTGCTGGATGGCATTCCCAAAGCCAAGATAAGCATTATCCATAGCGGGGTGGACGTCCATAAGTTTGATAACTCTGCAGTTGACCCGGATTACCGCAGCACGTGGCAGATCGATGATGAAGCGCTTATCGTGGGCACTGTAGCTGCCTTTGTGGCGCACAAGGATTATCGGAACTTTGTGACTGGTGCTGCAATCGCGCTGAAAAGCAATCCCAGTCTGCACTTTGTGGCGGTAGGAGATGGTGTGCAAAAAGCCATGATTGAGGAGCTGGCCAAAGAGCTGGGAATATCGGATAAGATCAGCTTCACCGGATTTCAAAGCAATGTGGGCGAGCATCTGAAGGCCTTTGATATCTTTGTCTTGGCCTCCAAAAAGGAAGGCCTCGGCACCTCGGTATTGGATGCGATGAGCGTGGGCTTGGCTGTGATCGGAACTAGGGCCGGAGGCATTGCTGAGATGATCGAAGACGGGAGAAGCGGTCTCTTGGTTGAAGCCAGAAACAGCGAAGCACTGGCAAGTGCTATCCTCAGATTGGCAAGTGATGAAGCCCTGCGCAAGAGCCTGGGTCTGGGGGCATTGGAACGCGTGAAAGCCTTCAGTAAAGAACAGATGGTGGAGGCGAACATCCGCCTCTATGAGAGCCTTTGATGCAGCGGATACTGATCGTGCAAACAGCCTTTATCGGAGATGTGATCCTGATCACCCCCTTGATCCGCGCGGTGAAAGAGCTGTATCCCGAAGCTGTCATCGATGCCCTTGTGGTTCCCGCAGCAGCTAAGCTCCTGCAAAACAATCCACATCTGCATAGTGTGCTAAGCTATCCCAAACGGCAGTCACCGCTGAGAGCCATGCAATGCATGATCCGCGATCTCAAAGCGCGACAATATGATCTGGCGATTTCACCGCATAGTTCCGGACGCACGCATCTGATCCTGTATCTGGCGCGCATTCCCATCCGGCTTGGCTTTGATCGGGGAACATTGCCCTTTTTGCTTACGCTGAAGACGCCTCATCCCAAAGGTATTCACAAGATAGAAAAGAACTTAAGCTTGCTAGGGCTACTCTCGGATAAGCAGTTTTCCATGCAGACGGAGCTGTTCCCATCCGCTGCTGATATAAGCGTGGTGGATGACTTACTCAAAGATATTGAGGGCAAGCGCTTACTCGCCCTTGCCCCGGGTTCGGTGTGGGCTACTAAGTGCTGGCCTTTGGACTATTACATCTCTCTCGCTAAAGGGCTGACTGAGAGGAGTTTTGGCATCCTGCTGATCGGTGGCAAGGAAGATAAGCCCAAGTGCGATGTCATCCAAAGGGAACTAGTCCAGCATCTGGTGATCAATCTGGCAGGGCAGACCAATCTCCTGGAAAGCGCGGCTGCGATCTCCAAGTGCGAGGCTATGATCTGTAACGATAGTGGCGCTCTGCATCTGGCTAATGCCATGCGGACGCGTGTCTTTGCCTTTTTTGGGCCTACTGTGCAGCGCATTGGCTACTATCCCTATCGCGAGTGTGACATGGTATTTGAGACCGAGCTGAATTGCCGTCCTTGCGGTAGTCACGGCCCCCAAAAATGCCCTTTGAAGCACCATAACTGCATGAGATATATCAAGCCGGATAGCGTGTTGGAACGCGTCTTGGCCGGCTTGGGGGAAGCATGAAGAAGATATACTTGTTGACGGGCTATGATGGATTCTATGGTCAAAGCCGCAAACCCTGGGTGAGCATCGATACCGCTCTCTTCGTCAAAGAGCTGCAACGGCTTGCATACACGGTGGAACAGCACGAGTTTCACGAAGTGGTCAATGGCAAGGTCGAGATCAAGGATAGCGTTGTCCTCTATAGCTTTAGCCATCGTGAAAACCTGCATCACTATATCCGTGACAGTCTACGCTACCTAATGGCTTGCGGTAATACTCTGCTGCCTTCTTTTGAGCTCTTTTGCTGTCACGAAAACAAAGGCTGGCAGGAGCTTTGGAAGAGAACATTGGGCATTCACAGCCTGGATGCCCAGTACTTCAGCCACAAGCGAGAGCTGGATGATTACGATCTGAGCTTCCCTTTGGTGTTCAAAACCCTCACCGGATCAAACAGTACAGGTGTGGCACTGGTACATAGTAAAGCGGATATCCATCGCGAAATCATGAAACACCGTCCTCCCATCGGTTGGGGACAGCGTCTGGACTTCTGGCGTCGCAAGCATCTGCGCATGAAAAAGGAATTTCCCGGCTATCCCAATTATGACATCAAAGCTGATGCCTTGTGGTATCAGGATTATATGACCAGGGCTATTCCCTTCGTATTACAGGAGTTTATCCCCGGACTGAGCTATGACTACCGCGTCATCGTATTGGGCGACAGATACTTCATCAGCAAGCGTCACACCAAAGCCGGAGATTTCCGGGCCAGTGGAGCTAAACTCTTTGATTTCAAACTACAAGCACCTGAACCCATCCTGGATAAGGCCAAAGCCCTATATGAAAGCTTCAAGGCACCTTTCCTCTCCATTGATCTGGGTGAGGATGCCTCCGGCAAGCTCTATCTCTTTGAGTATCAAGCATCACACTTCGGGATTAATGCCATCGTGCGGGGCTGTGGTTACTACCGTCAAGTGCATGGGGAATGGCAGTTTACGCAATCACAACCTGCTTTTGAACGCTATTTGGCCGAAGGGCTGGATCACTGTTTGAGTATCTGATGGTTGCTTCATACTACCTTCTGAAACCCTTATACTCCCTGTGCTGGAGAGTTTTAAACATGATCAAACCTCGCTCAGAAACAGTGTTTTATTGCCACAGCGCGGTTGATCTGCAAAACTGGTTGCCAGTGCAGAAATACTTAAAGCCCATTGCTCTGGTCTCGGATAAAGCCCACACCCGCAAGGAACTACGCGAGCTGGGTTACCAAGTGCGAGCGCTGCCTGTCTTTCCCAAAGCGGTGATCATGTGTAGGGTGGCGGCGCATAAGTTCCCTTCTCGCAAGGTAATCAAGATCGGCATGACCCATGGTGCGTATCATTTTAAACGCTTTCCCAAAGCCGAGAACTACAATCTTTTTAAGCTCTATCTCTTTACCAGCGATCGAGATCTGGCCAATGCCATCAGACTGGGGGTGATGTGTGGTCAAGTGGGCGGTTATCCCAAGCTGGACCCTTATCTCAATGCCAAGGGGATTGGCACAGGGCTTGCGGAAAAGAAAAAGGTACTGTTTACTGCCACATACGATTCCAGCGGCATGAGCGCGGTTCATCTGTGGTTGGAGAGATTGCCGGAACTTGCTGCTAAATATGACATCTACGTTAGCTTACACCCCTGGATGAGTAAGGAAGTGAAAGAGAAGATCGCTTATATGCCAGGCATCCGTTATGTGCAGGATACACCCTTGCCAAGTATCAGCAGCGTTGATGTTTGCGTGGTGGATAGCTCCTCGGTGATCGGGGATATCTGCGCGCTGGACAAAGCGATGATCTCCTGGGTTTTGCCCCCCTCAGAGCGCGATGTTCCTGAAATCACTAAGATATTGGAGCAGTGCAGCATCCGCGTCAGTTGCTTCGAAGAACTGGAAGCTGCCCTTGAGCGCGCGATCTCAAACCCGGATGAGCATGCTCAGGCTCGCCATAAAGCCAATCAAATCTTCTTTGATCAGCTGGATGGCCGGGCTGGAGAACGTAGCGCATCTCACATCATCAAGCTATTACCGGAGTTAAAATTATGAAATACTGTGATGCCCATTGCCATTTGGCCAACCTCTCACAGCTCATGCCTTTGGAGCCTCTAATCAGGGAAGCAACCGAGCATGACATCACCCGCTATCTTTCTTCTGCCTTGACCAAGGCAGATCTGGAGTGGTACGAAGCGTACAGCAAGGACTTCAATATCCTCTACAGCGCCGGGATGCACCCCAATTTTGAGCCTTGCGATCTGGACTTTCAGGACATCAAAAGGCTCTGTGAGCAAGGTAAAATCTGGGCGATAGGTGAGATCGGGATGGACAAAGGTAATAGTGAACTGGCGCTGATGAAGGCTAACTTCGTCAAGCAGCTCGACTTGGCCATGGATTTCCGCCTGCCTGTGGTGCTGCACATCGTCGGGCATCAGCAGGAAGCCTACGAGATCTTGCGTGAATATCCGCTTAAATATCTCATTCATGGCTACGCTGGTTCAGTAGAAGCCTTCCGGAACTTTATGAAACTGGACAGCTATTTCACGATTAGCGAACGCGTCCTGCGAGAGGATAAACGCGATCTGCTCAAAGAGTTGCTGAAAAGCCGTCGCTTCCTCTTTGAAACCGACATCACGCAATACTACGTTGTTGAGGGCGAGGCCAATCCGCTCTTGCGTCTGGAAAGTGTGATTCAGACCATAGCCGAGCTCTTTAAAGTGGATACCGCGATCTTGCAGAGGCTGCAAGCTGCGAATTATCAACTGCTTACAGGGCAGAGCATCTGATGCTGAGTGATTTCAGTCGCACTGAACTGCTGATCGGAAGTGAAGCATTAGCCAAACTGGGCAAGACCACAGTTTGCGTGGTGGGCCTGGGTGGAGTCGGCTCCTATGCCGCTGAAGCACTTGCCAGAGCGGGTATCGGGCACTTCATCCTCATTGATTTTGACACCGTGGGTCCCACCAATATCAACCGGCAACTCCTGGCCACTTTGGACGCCATCGGCAAACCCAAAACTGAGCTGATGAAAGCGCGCATGCTGGCCATCAATCCCGACGCACAAATCACATCTCATCAAGTATTTATCGATCAGGAAAACCGTGCGGAATTGATCGCGGGTGCAGACTATATTATTGACGCTATCGACAGCTTGGGGCCCAAGATCGGCCTGCTGGAAGACATGGCGAAAAGCGAACTGAAGTTCATCTCTGTGATGGGTGCCGGTAATCGCCTGGACCCCACGCAGATCCATCTGGCTCCACTCAAGCAGAGTCACCGTTGTCCTCTGGCGCGTAGAGTACGCAAGTTCCTGCGCCGCAGAGGAGTGGAAGGTAACTTTCCCTGTGTGTATTCCTCTGAACCGGCCCTAATTCCCGATGCCGAAGTAGAGAGCGACAATGAGCTGATCATCGAGCGGGGCAGACAGCGCAAGACCATTGGCTCCATCAGCTATATGCCTGCAATCATGGGTATGATGGCAGCCAGCTGGGTAATCCGGGAGATTGTGGAGGGCTTTCCCGCAGATTGACGCGGAATTGCCTCCCTCGGAGTTCATGCTGCTTAGGATTGTCTCAAAGCCATCCAACCTCGAAGCCATGATCAACTCAAGCAAGCCGGTAATCTGTGGGCAGCATGGACTTCGAGCAGCGGTTAACATGATAGATAGCACGCGGGTCACGCAGATTACGCGGATTATACTGACCATAGATTTACACGATTTAACACAGATTAGTGGGTTTAGATAGTTGAACGCTGTGCTGTTGAATGCTTCGCTGTTGAATAGACTTCGTCCTGTTGAACAAGCTCCACTCTTTTGACGGATAACGCATCCCTCACACCTCACCCCTCACACCTCACACCTCATCCCTAAACATTTGACACTTGCCAAAGATTCATACTTGCTTATCTTTTCTGATAAAGACTTGAAACACCTTACAGGAGGAATACACCATGTCCAAGTATCTAATCGTTGGTGGAGTAGCCGGTGGCGCCACCACAGCAGCGCGTTTGCGTCGCCTGGATGAGCAAGCCGAAATCATCATGTTTGAACGCGGAGAATATATCTCATATGCCAATTGTGGCTTGCCATACTATGTGGGAAATGTTATCACAGAGCGGGATCGCCTCTTTGTGCAGACCCCTGAAAGCTTCAAAGCCCGGCTAAACGTGGATGTCCGCGTTCAGCAAGAAGTGATCGGCATCGACCGGAAGAACAAGAGTGTCACAGTGCGCAATGCTGATGGCAGCGAATATACCGAAACTTATGACAAACTGGTGCTTTCTCCCGGAGCAGAGCCTTTGCGTCCACCCATCCCGGGCATCCAGGATGAAGTGATCTTCACCATGCGCAATGTTCCAGATACAGACAGGATCAAGGACTACGTGGATACGCACAAAGTACGGCACGCGGTGATCGTTGGCGCAGGCTTCATCGGGCTTGAAATGGCAGAAAACCTCCATCACAAAGGCATTCGCGTCACCATCGTGGAGATGGCGGAACAGGTGATGACTCCTCTGGACTATGAGATGGCAGCAGTGGTGCATCAGCATCTCAAGACCAAGAACGTGGAGTTTTACCTCAAAGATGCAGTAAACTCCTTTGTTCGTGAAAAGAGCGGACTGCAAGTACGCCTTAAAAGCGGACGTTCTTTGCCAACGGATATGGTGATCCTCTCCATCGGAGTACGTCCGGACAGCAAACTTGCTGAGGATGCTGGCCTGGAACTGGGCATCAACAAAGGCATTAAGGTCAATGAGTACTTGCAGACCAGCGATCCCGAGATCTACGCTTTGGGTGATGCCATCGTCTATCCCAACCCCATCACTGGCGTGGAAAGCCACACCTACCTGGCCGGCCCTGCCAACAAGCAAGGACGTTTAGTGGCGGACAACATCGTGAAAGGCAACGTAAAGACCTATAAAGGCAGCATTTCCACCGCCATCGCCAAGGTCTTTGATCTCACCGTGGGAGCCACCGGAGTATCCGAAAAAGTCCTGCGTAAAGCCGGGATTCCATATATCTCATCGATCATCCACGCCTCTTCTCACGCGGGTTACTATCCCGATGCTCTGCCACTGACCATCAAGATCGTCTTCAATCCCACTGATGGCAAGCTTCTGGGCGGACAAATCGTTGGTTTTGACGGGGTGGATAAACGTACCGATATGCTGGCACACATCCTCAAGCACGGTGAGACTATCTACGATATGCAGGAGATCGAGCATGCCTACGCGCCGCCCTTCTCCAGCGCCAAGGACCCGGTCAATATGGCTGGATTGGTGGCCGATAACATCATCAACGGGATGGTGAGAATTATCCATTGGGACGAAATCCGCAATCTGGACATGCAGGACGCGGTGTTGATCGACGTGCGAACTGACGAAGAATATGCCCTGGGCAGCATTGAAGGCAGCCTAAACATCCCGGTTGACGATCTGCGGGCAAGGCTTGCAGAGATTCCGCAAAACAAGAAAGTCATCGTTTTTTGCGGCACCGGTCACCGTTCATATTTTGCCTATCGTATCCTTGCCCAAAGCGGATTTGATGACCTTTGGAATCTATCCGGGGGCTATATCACCTATGAATCCGCTACTCAAAAACAAAGTAACGAAGATGTCTTTTCCGGAGATTACATCGGTAAAGACGACCATATCTATCAGGGCAAGGAAGCCACAGCTCCCAAAACTGCGGGCAAAACGGTGGAAGCCGATGCCTGCGGTCTGCAATGTCCCGGCCCCATCATGCGTCTCAAGAATGAGATAGACCGGCTATCCGATGGCGATATTCTGAAGATCGTGGCCAGCGACCCCGGCTTTGCCAAGGACGTTCCAGCCTGGTGCAATATGACGGGAAACAAGCTCATAAGCATCAGCACGGAGGGCAAAAAGATCATCGCTATGGTGCAAAAAGGCGGTGGCAAGGCTTTGGAAGCTGGATCGGGAGGTGGCAAAAACAAGACTCTGATCGTGTTTAGTGACGATCTTGACCGTGCTCTGGCCTCCTTCGTGATTGCCAATGGCGCGGCAGCCACAGGCAAAAAAGTTACCATGTTCTTCACCTTCTGGGGACTCAATGTGATCAAAAAACCGGGAGTAGCCAAGACCGATAAGGATATGATGGGCAAGATGTTCGGTATGATGCTGCCCAAAAGCTCACAAGGCCTGGGACTCTCCAAGATCAATTTTGCCGGCATGGGCCCTGTCCTGATGCGTAAACGCATGAAGGATAAGAATGTGGATTCCCTGGAAATGATGATCATGCAGGCCAAACGTGCTGGAGTGCAGATGATCGCCTGCCAGATGAGTATGGACATCATGGGCGTGGATGCCAGCGAATTGATCGATGGCGTGACCATCGGTGGCGTGGCTACCTACCTGGAAGAAGCGGAGCAGAGCAACCTGAATCTCTTTATATAAGAAATGGGTGCCCGCGGCACGAGATGGGTTGCTGCGCAACGAGATAGGTCAATGCGTAACGTTGTGGCGCCTTCCAAAGCGCCGCAACATACCGGGGTGGCAAGCTCCGTAATCTGAACTCTTCGTAGCTTTGGAAAGCTACGTTACGGGTCGTGTCACGCATTTTGTACTTGATTGATTCAGACGAAGGCAGCCAGGCTGACACTGATTTCTCTTGACTAGATTCTGCTATTTATTCCCCTAATCCTCAAAAGGAGTAATTGAATGTGCGGAATTGCCGGAATATACAGCTATAATGCGGATAAGAACATCGATTTTGCCCTGCTGAAGGGCATGACGGATCGCGTCGCGCATCGTGGGCCTTATGACGAAGGCTATCTTCTGGCGAATACACAAAGCGGGAAGATATATAACTATTGTGGAGAGGACAGCCCATCCGACGTCAGGAGTCAGCTCTGTTTTCATCAGCATGAGGATCGCGCGCAGCTCGGTTTTGGCTTTCGTCGCCTGCCCACTCTGGAGCTGCAGGAATGCGGGCATCAACCCATGTATGATGCTGAGCTGGGCCTGGCCATCATCTTCAATGGTGAGATATACAATCACATTGAGCTGCGTAAGGAACTGGAAGCAAAGGCTTATAGCTTTTTCAGCAATAGTGATACCGAAGTCTTGCTCAAGGCCTATCACGCTTGGGGAGAGGATTTCCAATCCAGATTGATCGGCATGTGGGCCTTCTCGATCTGGGACATCAAGGCCGGGAAACTCTTTTGCAGCCGTGACCGCTATGGCATCAAGCCCTTTTATTATGCCGCACAGGATGGCGTAATCTATTGGGGTTCAGAGATCAAGCAGTTGCTTTTGGCTCCCATATATAAGGAACTCAATCAGGCCATGATCTGGCGCAGCATGAAGATCAACGCCTTGATGGTCTATGATGATGAAACCTATTGGCAGAATGTGCATTGCCTCTTGCCCGGGCACAGTCTCAGCATTCACAAAGGGCAGATTCAGATCAGGGAGTATTATAGCCTGAACGTGGATGGCTTTGAAAAGAATACTATCTCATTTGCTGAGGCTGTGCAAAAGTATCGCGAGCTCTTTTTGGATTCGTTGAAGCTGCAATTGCGCAGCGATGTGGAGGTCTCAGCTTCGCTTTCCGGGGGCATGGATTCCAGTGCTATCGTGTGCTCTGCCAAAAGCTTGCTGGACTATCCGCTGAGAACATTTTCCACCTATTATGAGGATGATTCTGCCCTGGACGAACGCCACTGGATCGCCCAGATCACCTCTGAGACCGGAGCTCGCGCGCATTACATCGCGCCTCAAGCGAGTGACGCCATAGCCTGGTGGGATCACGCTACATATCTGAACGATCTGCCTCTGGCCTCGGGTTTTGTGTCCCAATTTGCCCTGATGAAGGGAGTGCGGGAACAGGGAGTGAGGGTTCTCTTATCCGGGCAAGGTTCGGACGAGATTTCTGCAGGATACCGGCATGCTACCTATCGCTATTACGCGGATCTTTTGCGCAATCTGAAACTGGGTAGATTTGCTCGTGAGTTACCCGCTTTCATGGAGCCAAATCCGCTAAAAAGCATGGGGAATATCGCCAAGATCAAGCTAAGCGCGTTACTGAGTGAATCCAGACTCTACGAGCTGGAGTTCAGGGCTTACCGCTTTGAGCCTTTTAGCGATGAGTTCCGGCATCAGGCAATGAACAGCTGCCACAGCGGAATCCTGAACAAGATCAGTGATATCAAAGCTTCGAGGCTTAGCAACTTCCTCTATAACATGATGCGTAATACCTCGCTGCAGACCCTTTTGCACTTTGAAGACCGCATGAGCATGGGCAACAGCGTGGAAAGCCGGGTACCCTTTTTGGATCATCGTTTGGTGGATTTTGTGTTTAGCCTGCCCTCAGAATATAAGATTCAACCACCCTTGCGTAAAGTGATTCACCGCAAGGCCATGGCAAGCTGTGTGCCGCAAGCGATTGCCGAACGCAAGGACAAAGGCATCTTTGGCTCACCCTTTTACACAAGATGGCTGCGTGGCGAGCTGAAACCCTTTGTAAATGAGATCATCCACAGTCCGGAGTTTCGCAAACGCGGGATCTGGAACACAGGCAAAATCCATGACAAATGGCAGGGCTATCTGAAAGGCAGAGATGGCGATGCCGAGATGTTATTCAATGTAATCGCCCTGGAAATCTGGGCACGTCAATTTGACATTAAGTGAGGCTAAATGAACAAGTCTTTGCTCCTCTTGATCCCCCTCTTCTTGCTGGCAAGCTCCTGCAAGATGCTCTTCAAAGCTCCTGAGATTGATAAGATTCAGGATGTGAGAATGCGCTCCTTCACTCCCGATCGCACAGAAGTGGAAGTATCGATCATTGTCCATAACCCCAATAACTACGAGATCCAACTCAATGCGCTGCGGCTTGATCTTTTGGATAAAGATCGGCTGAGAGTGGGCACAGCGGAGCTTTCCCGCAAGATTGATCTTCCCAAAAAGAAAAGCATCAATCTGGACATGAAGGTGGTCTTGCTCACCCGTCCTTTGCTCAAAAGCGTGAGCAATATCAACCACGATGTGCTTTTCTTCATCGCCGGTAAAGGCGAGGCCAAAGCAGTGGGCATCTCCAAACGCTTTGATTTTGAAGAGCCCTACAGCCTTTCGCTGAAAGAGCATCTGCAAAAGAGCATTCCCAGCATGAACGCCGGCGGACAGGATATCTTCAAACTCACCCGCACTTATGTGGAGGATTTTGGCCTCAGCAAATCTATGCTAAACGCGGATTTCATCCTGATGAATCCCTATGGCTTCAGCTTCAATTTCAGAGGCTTTCCGGCAGAAATCTTCATCGATGGCAAAAAGGTGGGGCAGGGACAGCTGAAAAACCAGCTTAGATTTGACGAGAACATTTTCTACAAAGAAGGCACAATGAGCTTTGAGCTCTCAAACCTGAAATCCCTCTTTGGCGCTACCAAAGGCGCCTTCAAAGGCGAGATCGTCTATACCGTAAAGGGTACCATCATCCTCGATGCCATCGGCATGGAGCTGAAGAATCCTTATGAGATCAGTGGCAAAATCCCGGTCAGCCTCTGGGATCTGCTATTGAAGTAGTGTCGCGACAATACTGATCTGACGGGTATAAGTTTTAGGGTTCTAAGGTTTTAGGGTGTTGGCAGTTGTGGAGCTTGGGGATGCGGTTCGGGTTTCCCGCAGATTAGCGCAGATAATAGGCGCAGATTGACGCAGAGATATTCACTGTAGCACGCGGATTACGCGGATTCTTCTGTGCACAGATTGACACTAATTCAGGTTGCAGGTTGCAGGTCTGAGGTCTGAGGTTTAGGGCTGCCAAGCTCCTGCTTGGCAGAAGCAGCGCGAGCTGCTTACTTTTGCTAACCACAATCGCGTAACAATCGCGCAACCTGCTGCAATACAGATCATTACGCTATCACTGCTCATTTAAGGGCGTTAATCAAGTCTTAATCAAGCGTTAATCAAGCGTTAATTGTTAAGGCTTGATTAAGGGGGGATGATCGCTTGATTAACTGCCCGGAATGAGCTAGGATTTACAATTTGCGATTTACCACTGCACGCCAAAGATTGCCTCCTTTGGAGTTAATGCCGCTTGATCGATTAAGGCAAGCCGATGAATCTTGAAGTTATAGCTCGGATCAGAGTAGCCCTTGATCTTCGGGCGGCATTGACTTCAAACAGCGGGATTAGGGAAGTGAAGGGTGAAGAGTGAAGAGTGAAGAGTGAAGAGTGAAGAGTGAACAGAGAAGGCATGCTTGCTGCTTGAACTCCTCCGCTTCGCTACGAAGTCCAAGGGTGGAAGGCATGCACGCTGCTCGAAGTCGAAAGCGCTGGACATTATCAGCTCCGATGTGGATTGGGAGATAAGCGTAATTGGCTTGGCTTCACGAAACTGGGATAGCGCTTTCAACTCCGAGGGAGTCTCCTTTGGAGTTAATGCCGCTTGATCGATTCAGGTTAGCCGATCAATCTTGAAGCTATAGCTATGTTCAGAGTAGCCATCGATCTTCGGGCGGCATTGACTTCAAACAGCGGGATTGGGGAAGTGAAGGGTGAAGAGTGAAGAGTGAACAGAGAACAGAGAACAGGGAACAGAGAACAGAGAACAGAGAACAGAGAACAGGGAACAGAGAAAGCATGCACGCTGCTTGAACTCCTCCGCTTCGCTACGAAGTCCAAGGGTGGGAGGCATGCACGCTAGTCGAAGTAGAAAGCGCAGTGTCATCACCAGCTCCGCAATGAGATTGGGAGGTGGGGGGGATTGGCAAGCCGATATTACTCCGGGGGCAGCACCCAGTTTGAAACCCAACCGGTTGATTGCATCACCAGGAGCTCTTTGCCGTGAGCGCGATATGAAGTGGAATTTAGGGATACACTGAACATGTACCAATCTTGTCCTGCCCAATGGGATTTCTTAACCTTATAGCTGCGGGTTTTTCCGGATAGCTGGATATACTTATCGGGGTTATCATCCATGAAATTAACCTTCAGGATGAAATACATGGGTTGTGGATCGGCTGACCATCTGATGGTGTAGTCCCTGTCCAGATCAAGATCAGGGAGATTCGGGATGGGAACTCCCGGACGCATGATTCTGCCGCTATAAGTCTTGTCACCCTTGGTCAGCACATAGTCTGTGGTATCTCTGATAATACCGGGAGCGCCATAGATATTGGGGTATTCATAATAGGTGTAATCGTCTATCTCAAAGGCAGGCCACCAGTATTCCTCACCAAAGGTTCTACCATTGATCGTCAGGATTCCCGGATACTCACCTCGTGGGCAACGCAGCAGGGCACTTGTATGGCTGATGCTCAACCGATAGGCAAATTCCGCGCTATAGTTATCAGTAAGGTCAAGCCCGGTGGGGCTTTTAGCGCAGCTGCCGCAGAATACTATCACGGATAGCAGCAAGCAAATGCCGCAAAGCTGATGTCCGGCGAAAAAGATCACAAGCTTTCTTGTAAGTAAGGTCATTGTTCAGCTCCTTGTAACTATTAGTTTTATCATTTTTTAGCTCTACCCCGTGTCCCTTATCTATGATGTCTTTTCTTGATCTCGCGAGCCCGATAGGTAAAGGCTTTTTCTACCGGCAGGGCGTAGAGCAAGGCTTTGGAATCATCCTCAAAGCAAGCGGTGGCTTCCAGCGCATCGGCAATAGCAGCAACTTTTTGGGTGGGAACGATCATCTTGCAGATCTCGCGAATGTAGCGCCGTGCTTCCAGGTGCTCATCCAATTGAGAATAGCGGACATTGCAGATTGTAGCTCCCGGCGCGCCACTGCTCATTGCCGCTTCAGTGAGCTGTGTGCCACGGCCTTCTTCACAGATCAGATTCAGTTCCGTGAGATCATGCAGGTAATCACGACGTTTGGTGGCCTCGCGTTCCAGGCTGGATTTGCGCCATTCCATACCGCCTTTGATGGCATCAATCGCTGAAACCATCTGTTCGATGCTGGCCGCCTGATCGATTCTGGATCGAGAGATTTTGGTATTTACAATACCGTGTTTAATGGGAAAGACGTAGGCGATTCCCCGTCCGGGCTCATCCAGCTTGCCCACTTCGATATAGAGTTCCATGACGGGATTGGTGTCGTGTTTACTGAGCACAAGGTTTACCAGCTCCTTTTCGGGAGGGATCGTGATGCGCAAAAGGCCCAGCTTGTCTCGCGCTCCGGAGCCTTCGCCAAAGGTAGCAGCAGGAACGCTGGCACCATAGTTTAAGGCAATCCGGGATATCTTGTCGCCTTCTCCTCGCTGTACGATGCATGTGATGCCCACCAATTGTTGATAGAAGGCACCCGGTTGTTTGCTCTTAAAGTGGATTTTGTGATTTTGCGTGTAATGCGGATGAGCCTTCAGGATATCAAGTTCGTGGCTGAAGATTGAGCCTTTGCCGGGAGTACGGAGATCATACTTTTTGGCGATGTAGCTGAGCACGCTCAGTTCGTCTGCTTCTTGCACGATGAAGCTGATGATCTCTACCGGATAGGACAGCAGAGAGCCCCGGCTCAAAAAGCTGGGGAAACTGCTGCTTTTATTCAAAATTGAGGAGCGTCCTACCTCACTGAAGATTTGGCGTAGCCCCAGCGCGAAGAGATCGTCAGTCACAGACTTTGACAGGTCTTTATTGATGATGATGCTTATTTTGACCGCTTTCATGGGCTTACACATCCGCGCTTAGCTCAAGGTTTTCCGGCTCGTAATCCCTTAGGAAGGCTTTGCGACGGTAATTTACGACTATGCCCATACCCAAGACAGCGAGGATGGGGCACACCGATGCCGTGGCCAAAATGCCGAAACCTTCCACTACTCCTACTTGCGCCCCGATCCCTAAACCCATTGATAGCACCAGCGGCACAGTGATCGGGCCTGTGGTAACTCCGGCGCTATCCCAGCCGATGTTCACAAACTCTTCGGTGGAAAAGCGCGTGACCAATAGTAAAAGCAGATACAGTGGTCCCAACAGCCAAAAGAGAGGTATGTTCCAGATGATTTTGGCCACTCCCAGCATGATGCCGGCACCCACACCTAATGCTACTGATTGGATGAGGAGGCTCTTTTTGAAAGCTCCGACGGTGATGTCCTCGACCGTGAGCCCCAGCGCATTTAGCGCGGGCTCTGCCAGAGTGGCGCTATAGCCCATCGCGAAGGCAAAGAGCAGCACCACGATCAAACCGGCCATGCTGTATGCCCCTTTTCCAAAGAGCGGACCACGCGCAGGTGTATAACGGTAAACACCACTGCTAGCATCAAAATCCTGATCATCAAAGTCCACTGTCACGATCCTGCCATTTTCCTCATAGTAAAAGAATTGATTCACGCTACCGTCAGGCTTGATTGCCGTATGCACATAGTCTTCGCTGAAGCCTTGGATAATCCTCTGTCCTGCGGGAATTTGCATGCGCATGAAGGATACCGGAAGATTGGAGCCCACCTGATCCCCGATTTTGGAAAGCCCGAGCTCTATCCCACCGCCAAATATGGCCATACCGATCACCGCAAAGGTCAAGCCCAGCATAACTTCATCAGCACGGGCAAGTCTTTCCCTTAATACCAGATATAGCACGCCCAAAAGGAAAATGGATAGAGGCAGGATAGCGCGCAGAGCGCCCACGATATTGCTTTTGGTATGGGAAATCACATCCGGCAAGGCCTGAGAGCCCATATCGTGGCTGAGCTCATCAAGTTTGAGCAAATGCGAGTAGCTGGCTTGTAAGTCCTCCGAAGCGTGACGAATCAACCAGATCCGAAACTGAGCAAGGGAGCCAAATACTTCTCTGATCCGCTCTTCACTATCACCCAGACCGGCCACATAGCTCATTAACTCTGCCTTATTCCCATCAAAAGCGACCAACTGCGCTTCAAAGCTTGCTTTGCCCAGCGCGTAATCCCGCATCTGGTCTGCATCGGTAAACAGACTATGAGCTTCCGTCCTTTCGCGCGCAAAAAAACTCACATCATCCATGGGAGCCGGCACCTTATGCGCAATGCCTATTCCCAAGATTAGCACGGTGATCACAGGCACCAGTGAGGCCAGGGTAACTACGCCAAATCCGCCTTCGGTTTTGTCTCCTCCTTTGTTTGCCACATGACTGATGCCAATGCCCAGGGCCAAGACCAAAGGCACGGTTACGGGCCCGGTAGTGACCCCTCCGCAATCCCAAGCCAGGCCTAAGATATGCCTCAGGTTAGGGTCTAAGTAACTATACAAGGACAGGCTGAGCAAAATGCTGATGAGGATATAGATGTATGGTTTGAGAGACCAGCCTTTGAGGAAGCGATACATACCCAGGATCAAAGCGAGCCCGACACCGAAGCCAACAGCCATCACCAAAAGGGACGAATACTTGTTCAAGATCAGAAACAGCAAGGGAGCTCGCCAGGCTAAGACACTGGTTCCGGCAGCTTTTAATACTCCGATGGCAGGCTCTGCATAGGTGGAAACCAAGCCCAAGACGAAGGCAATAAACAGGATGCTGCCCACTTTGGCCTTTTGGGGCAAACGGATCCCGATCTCTTCACCCATGGGCATTATTCCCAAGAGCAAACCTTCCATAAAGAAGGCCAAACCTAAGATTACCATCATCATGCCCAAGGCAATCACCGAAGCGTCCAGAACCGGGATGCCCAAAACGATAGTCTGGAAAGCGAGTAAGTATAGAATAATGACCGATACGGATTTGATCTGCTCAGTCAATTTACGACGGACATAGCGGATGATGAGCTTTACCGCTTCATTGCTGCTTACTTTGTAGCTGCTTCTATCACCTTTGCGCATTTCAGCTTATTGTTGCACTGCGATATACAGAGCTGTAGCCAGCTTGACCAGATTCTCGTCAGTAGAGTTCAGCCTTTCGGCCAGGATCTGGGCAATATTTTGCATGATGCGAAAAGCAGCAGGGTAGTGTTCACGGGCAAAGCTGTCAAAATCGCTTTTACTTAAGGTATGCAGCAGGCAATCCTCTGCGGCTATTACATTTGCGTTGCGGGCAGCATGTCCCAGGATGCCATTTTCACCGAAGGTGGGCAGATAGTCCGCGCTGAGGGTGGCCAGCACTTTTTCGGTCGAGGCGATGTCTTCATCAAAGCCTTTGACGAGGTCTTTGGTCACGCGGACCTTGCCTTTGCTGAGGATGAAGATCTGATCCCCAAAGCTCTCTTCCCGAAGGATGTATTCACCACGCTTAAAGGATACTGCTTGCAAGTGCGGGAGCAAAGCGCTCAGCTCCTCTTCCTGAAGGTCTTTGAAGAGACGAATGCGTTTTAGAGTCTTCTCATCCAGCATGTGGCCTCCTACCTCAGGATAATCGCCAGATCGTTTTCTTGCACGATGCTGTCCCGGGGGGGATTGATGCGAATGCTGCTCTTGTCCTCGCTTTGCATCCTGCGTGTGCGACTGAGGGTGCTTTTGATAAACTGATCTATGGCCGAGGCATCGTCGTCGAAGATGCTATCCAATTCCAGTTCCGGCTCGCGGGATAATAGCCCCAAGACCAGCATGCCTTCGTTGTGAAAGAGGTGATCCACCAATTCCTGATATTGCCGGGTGTAGAACCCGGAATCTATCTCCACTGTGGAAAAATGACAGTTGCTATCCTTGGCCAGCCGTGAAAAGATATTCATGTTATGCATATTCAACACGTTGTTAGCCAATAGATTGCCACCCAGATCGTCCCAAACCAGAGTATTGAAGATGCCGATGCGATGAAGAAGTTGCTTGTTTTCGGTGTTGATCAGCTGCACAAACACGCGATCCTTTTTGGCTTGGTAATGCACGGCATTGGCCACGATGATGCTGCGGTCATCCACCGCGTTTTGGGGTAGATTGTGATCGGCCAGGACGATCACTTGTGAAGCAGAGGACACACAAGCCCGCTTCAGCACATCTTCCTGACTGGCTTCTCCCCGGACAAAGCTAAGCGAGAGTGAAGGATACTTGCTTTCCAGGCTCTCAAAGAACTCCGGGCTTTCGTTTAGCACAAGGCACAGCTCGGTTCCTTCCATCCCTTTATCGATCAGCGCGCGCAGAAAGAAATGACCGGTGTTGTTCCATCCGCAGATCACGATGTGATTGTTTAAGCGTAATTGTTTCAAACCTTTGGCTCCTTTCAGGCGATCTTCCAAGAAAAGCGATGCGATCAAACCTGTAAATACGGATAGCGAGGCAAAGCCGATGATGATGAGCATCATACCCACAACTCTGCCCATACCGGTGATGGGATATTTGTCTCCATAACCCACAGTGGCCACGGTTACAATCGCCCACCAGATGCCATCCCAAAATGATTCAATAGTATTGGATGCCGAGCCCTGATGCTCAAGCAACCAAACCAGGGCAGCACTAATCAGCAGCAAGACACCGATAAAGAAGGTCACCCAAACAAAGCGCAGCACCAGCTTCTGGTTCTCATGGCTGAGGCCATGTCTTAAACAGAGCTTGCGCAGCAACTGAGTAAAGCCTTTTCCCCGATGCTTCGCTGCATGAGGTTTCATCAAGCTATCCTATGAAAAGATACAAAATCCCGTTCATGATGCCGATGATCAGATTCAGCGCGATAAAGAAATAGGCCAGATATTTGTGCACATAGCGGTTGTAGTATTTCAGGAAGAAATCGCTGCTGAACTGGAAATCGTAGTCATCTATGCGGTGTTCCACCCGCCATTGCTCCAGCAGACGCGGAACGGTGTTTCGCAAAAGCTTGGAGGCCATACCGGTAAATGCGTCCACGATCTTGGTGCGGATAGTGTGCTTCAGCTTGGCAGGCAGAAAAGGCCAGGAATCCACGAAGCCGGTCTTTTCCCACAAAAAGTCGTGAATCTTCTTTTCCCAGGCCTTGATATAGCCATCCGGAAGATGCGGATCTTCAGCCTGACGCAGGTAGTCGTGCAAGAGATCACGCGCTTTGACAAAGAGCCATTCCCGTTTCCGCACGATAAGACCGGGGGTGAGGATGCAGCGTTTACCAAAGAAGTAACGCGGGCGTGAATTGAACAGAAACCATCTGAGCATATAGACCAGGAGCAAGCCCCAGCCGATATTCCACACGATAAAGAGTAATGATTTTAAAAAGAGCATCTAAAAACCTCCTCTTGCTCCACCGCCACCGGACCTGCCTCCACCAAAACCGCCGAAGCCACCGAAGCCACCACTGCCACCGCCTCCGGAGCTTCCACCCCAGGAGCCGCCACCAAGTCCGCCACCGCCACCTCTGCCTCCGAAGATGCTCATCCATAAGAGCACATGCAGGATGCGGCCACGGGTCACGATCATCAAAATTATGAAGATGATGATGCCCACCAGACCACCGGCAGCAGAGCCTTCGCTCTCGGATCCGGAATAGCCTCTGCGGGCATATTCGGACATCCCGGTGAGGGTGACATCCTTTTCATTTGCTATTGTTTGCAGTATCCTGAGACTGCCTTGAGTGAAGCCTTGATCCCAATCAGAATTGGCAAAGTATTCGCGCATTTCCTGATACACGGAACTGGCATAAGCATCCGTAATGTAGCCTTCGGAACCATAGCCCACTTCGATGCCAAATCTGCGTTCTTTGAGCGCCAGCCAGATCAAGACTCCTTCATCTCGCTGCGAGCCGATCTTCCAGCTTTGGAACACGCGGTCTCCAAAGAGCACGTCGTCCAAGCCACCCATCTCGGCAAAGGTGCCGATGGCAAAGTCCACTCCGGTCTTTTCCCGCAATTCGATCGCCCAATCGTTGATTCTACTAACTGTCTCTCTGCTCATCAGGCCGGCATAGTCGTTCACAAACTGCTTTGGTTCCGGGATCTTGATATCCTGTGCCAAAAGCAGCGAACTCAGGCAGAGCCATAGAGTGAGCAAGAAAATCCTATACTTCATGAAGGATGTGTCCCATTTTGTCTTTTTTGGTTTTCAGGTAGTGGGCGTTATCATTTTGGGGAGTGATCTCGATGGGGACGCGGTTCACGATTTCCAGGCCATAACCCGTGAGTCCCACGATCTTTTTGGGATTGTTGGTCAAAAGGTTGATCTTGCGCAAGCCAAGATCCCTTAATATCTGAGCGCCGATGCCGTAATCTCTGAGGTCTTCGGCAAAGCCCAGAGCCAGATTGGCCTGCACGGTATCGGCTCCGTGATCTTGCAGATGGTAGGCCTTGATCTTGTTCAAAAGGCCGATGCCGCGTCCTTCCTGACGCATATAGAGGATCACACCTGAGCCTTGCTCAGCGATCATCTCAAAGCTGCGAGCCAATTGCTCTCCGCAATCACAGCGTAGGCTGTGCAAAGCGTCTCCGGTGAGGCACTCCGAATGCACGCGCACCAGCACAGGCTGGGATCCGGAAATATCTCCCATCACCAGGGCCAGATGATATTCATCCGATACATCGCTGACATAGGTGATGATGTCAAAGTGACCATACTTGGTGGGCAGGCTGGCTTTGGATACCGAGTGCACCAGCTTCTCTTTCTTGCGCCGGTATTGGATGAGATCCGCGATGGTCATGATCTTCAGACCATGCTCGCGCGCGAAGGGGATGAGGTCTTCCAAACGGGCCATCTCACCATCTTCACGGATGATCTCGCAGATAGCTCCGGCGGGATTGAGCCCTGCCATTTTGGCCAGATCAACCGCTGCTTCAGTGTGGCCGGCTCGCTTCAGCACTCCGCCCTTTTCAGCGATCAAGGGAAAGATATGTCCCGGACGCATAAAGAGTTCCGCGGTACTGGCAGGATCGGCAATGGCTTTCACGGTTTTAGCGCGCTCTTTGGCTGATATGCCGGTGGTGGTGCCTTCGATCACGTCCACCGAGACGGTAAACTTGGTGCCATGCCGTTCATTATTGTTATCAGTCATCAAAGGGATGTCCAGCCTGAGGGCATACTCTTCCGAGATTGGCACACAAAGCAGGCCTTTTCCCTTGCTGATCATGAAGTTGACGTGTTTGGGCGTAATGAGATCCGCTGCCATCAGCAGGTCTCCTTCATTTTCACGGTTTTCGTCGTCCACCACGATGATCATCTCACCGTTGGCAATGCTTTTCACAGCTTCATCAATGGAGCTGAATACGGATTCTATGGCTTTGTTTTCTCTTTCTACCACTGTAAATTTTCCTCTAAGATCAGGTTATATGGACGGCTGTCTGTGTCAATAGCAAAATCTCGATGCAGCCAATCTAAAGTATAGATGATGTCCTGGGGCAAGGGGGCAAACAGGTCCAGTTCTTTGCCCGAGAAAGGATGCTTGAACTGCAAACGCCAGGCATGCAAGGCCTGACGCAAGAGATGATTGGTGAGCAGTTCGGTGGCCTTTTTCTTCATGTTTTGCGGCATCAGAGAATGCACATGACGGCGGGTGTTGTACAAAAGATCACCCAATATGGGCATGTTTTGATGGGCAAATTGCACGCGGATTTGGTGCATGCGTCCTGTTTCAATGCGCACTTTGACCAGGGCAAAGTAATGGAAATACTGAATGGTCTTGTAATAGCTGAGCGCCCATTTACCATCGTTGGCCACGCACATCTGTCTGGGATTACTCAGTGACCGCGCGATATGACACTCGATCTTCCCTTCGGGTGGATTCGGAATGCCGGAAGTGATGGCCAGATAGGTCTTATCGATCTTCCGATGGGCAAACATATCGTTCAAAGCAGCTTGCGCGCGATCATTTTTGGCTATGATGATCAAGCCGGAAGTGCCACGATCCAAGCGGTGAACGATGCCCGGTCGACTGGGATGTCTGCCTCCGGAGAGCTCATCGCCAAAGCGAAAAAGGATGGCATTCACCAAGGTGCCGTCAGGGTTTCCGTGACCCGGATGCACGATCATCCCTGCTGCTTTGTTGATCACAGCCAGATCACGATCTTCATAGACCACGTCCAGAGGGATGTTTTCCGGTTGCATCTCGATGGGTGGAGGCTCCGGCAGGGAGATGATGATCTCGTCTCCTGCTTGCAGGAGATAGCTCTTTTTGACCGGGATGCCATTGATCAGGATGTGGTCTTCCGCGATCAGGCCTTCGATAAAGCTGCGGGAATAGAGCTCCTGTAAACGCAGATCCGCCAGATGCTTATCCAGACGGATGGGAGCTGAGCCGGCAAAGACGATCCTAATCTTGTTTCTCATCACCACTAAAATCCAGAGCGAACACAGCCCCGGATGGGTTGCCTTTGCGATTGCGGATGATGGAGCCTTTGATCAGCACTTTTTGCGAGCTGCTCTCGTCGGCCAGCCTTTGGTCATAGACGTTGTTGCCCAGGCGCAGGGAAGTCCTCAGCACATCAAAAATGCCATGATGGAAATCGTCTTTGAACATCACCTCATTGAGGTTATTCTGTTCATCGATATTGGGGAAGCGCTCGCGGAATTTATCGTTCAGATACACCAGATCGCCATTCACGTTGGCGATGATCACCGTCACCGGTAATAGATCGATCAATTGACCGATGCGCTGATGGTGCTCATAGATCTTGTCGGACTTAACCGCGTCAAAGCGCATGATGATCTCCAGCATTCTCTGCAAAGCCAGGATCAGCTCCTGAAAGTCCGCGTCCTGATCCAAAAGCGAGCTCTCTATGTCCAACTGATAGTTGCCATTGGAGATCTCATCCACCAGTTCACGAACCCGCTCAACTGACCTGCTGAGACGAAAAGGCAGATAGTTGTAGATGATCACCAGATAGATGAATAGGCCAAACATAAAGATGATCATAATGGATTGTATATCGCTGGCCAGGCTGTAAACATCGGTGGCCTGAGAAATGGTATAGAGTACCACGATAAACTGCAATAGGATGATCAAAAAGAGGATATTGATCATCATGTGGTAGCGCTTTTTGAGTGATTGTCGCATAGCTCTCAATCCTTGTTGCGGGTGGTTTCGTAGATCAAACGATCCACATTGGCTTTGGGCCCCATCATGATCAGCACGTCGCCCTCATTGACCATGTCATTGGCTCCCGGCATATCGTTGACCTTCTTTTCCACCACATTGCGTCCGTCTTCGGTGACGGAAAGTGAGTTGTATTTGATGGCGATGATGTTTACGCCTTGTTTGGTGGGCAATGCCAGTTCTTGCAGTTCCTTGCCCACATAGCTGCGCGGAGCCACCATTTCCATCACCACGTGTCCGCTGGAGAGGCTGATATATTCACGCACATTCTTGGAGATCAATGTTTTGGCCAATTGCGTGCCCACGATCTCTTCGGGCAGTAGAATGTGCTGTACTCCGATCAGCTCCAGGATGCGTCCGTGCAGGCGATTCTCCACCTTGGCATAGATGATGCCCACGCCAATCTTTTTGAGAATAGCAGCGGTGAGAATGCTTTCCTGGATGTTGCTGCCTATGGCGATGATCACCGCGTCTGCTTCATTGAGATTCAATGATCTCAAAGCGGGTTCATCCGTAGCATCCATGCGGATGGCTGTGCTTACCCGACCTGATACTTCATCTACCAGGTCCTGGCTTTTTTCGATGGCTATCACTTCCATCCCGCTATCAAAGAGGATGTTTGCCACCGTCATTCCAAATCTGCCCAAGCCGATCACGGCATATCTGGCCATATCTATCTCCTTAGCCGATCGCTATCTTTTCTTCGGCAAAACTGAGTTTAGGTTGAATCTTGCGCATTGAAAGCGCGTAGATCATGGTTAGCGGGCCAATGCGCCCGATGTACATCAGTAAAGTAATCAAAAGTTTGCCCGGAGCAGTGAGATTGGCCGTGATGCCCATTGAAAGACCCACTGTGCCAAAGGCCGACACCGCTTCAAAGACGATCTTGTCAAAGGCCTTGCCTTCAACCAGCAAAAGCAGAAAGATCACCACAAAGATGATGCTGGCGGCCAGAGTGATCAGTGAAGTAGCCTCCCGATGATTCGAGAGTGATATCCGGCGTTGAAAGAGGCTCAAATCCCTGCGCCTGCGCAACATAGAGCTGACGGACAAGAAGAGCACGGCAAAGGTGGTAGTCTTGATTCCACCTCCCGTGGAGCCCGGTGAAGCTCCCACAAACATCAAAGCCAGGCACACCAGCACAGTCGCCGGATTGATCAAAGACATATCTATCGTGTTAAAGCCTGCGGTACGGGATGTTACCGTTCCAAACCAGGAAGTCAACAAGCGTTTGCTGATCGTAAAGCCCGCCATCGTACCGTGGTATTCTGCCCAATAAAAAGCCACGAATCCGATTAAAAGCAGGATGCCGGAAGTAGAGAGCACGATCTTGCTGTGCAGGTTCAGTTTACGCACTTTGTCCGCGCCGCTCACATAGCGATAAAGATCGATCAAGACAGCAAAACCGATGCCACCCAAAAGAATCAGCAGTGTTATCGTAAAATTGAGCAGAGGGTTTTCAGCATAGCCCATGAAGGAATCGGTGAAAAGGGAAAACCCCGCGTTGCAAAATGCGGAAACTGAGTGGAAGATACTGCTGTACATGGCCATCGCCGGGCTCATCTGGCGAGAAAAGACAAAGAAGAGCAGGATCGCTCCGATGATCTCGATGATCACAGTAACCAAAACCACGTTCTTCAGAAGTTGGAAGACATTGAGCTGCCGATTGTCGCCCATCACAGAATACATCACGTTTTCCAGCTTGAGCGTGAGACGCTGTCCCATGATCAAAGCAAACGCTGTGGATATGGTCATAATGCCCAAACCACCGATCTGGATCAGAATCAGGATCACTAGCTGGCCAAAAAGGCTGAAATAAGTGCCGGTGTCGTAGACGATCAGTCCGGTGACGCAGGTAGCCGAAGTGGCTGTGAACAAGGCATCTACCGGAGGCGTAACCCGGTTCACCACAGAAGCGGCAGGAAGCATTAATAGCACAGTTCCGATCAGGATCACAAACGCAAAGCTCACCATCAAAGAAACCGGCGGATTGTCCGTCAATACCTTATAGAGCTTACCCTCAAAGGCTCTGAACAGCATGAATTGCAGGATAAAATAGGTCTGGCGAATGAGCAGAAAGAAGATTACAAACTTGGCCTGGTAAAAGAGCAGGATCGTCCCCAGGATCAGCATCGCTAAATCCAGCAGGATCAGTGTTTTGCGATCGGCTTTGTCACCGGAAAACAGACGATTGAGTATGGTGAGGCTCAAGAGCAGCAGATTGGCCAGGGCCGTGCTGATCTCGATGGTATAGTAGTCCACAAAGTGGCTGACAATGGGCTCCAGGAAGAGCACCATGAAACTGAAGAGCGCTACCGCATAGGCGATGCTTTCGATGTGTTTGAGATACTTGAGGCTAAAGCGTTCGGGCATGGATCAATCCCAGTGGATATCTCCCAAAATCATCCGGTGAATATCGTCGATGCTGCCCAATGCCGGGATGGCAACCAGCAGCCCCATCTTTGCAAAGAAATCCTTGAGCTTGAAGGTCTCTTTGTAAAAGGCTTTCACCCGCTCCGCGATTGCCTTTGGAGAATCATCTGCCCGGGTGATTAAAAGCCCGTCACAGAGATCACAGACCCCCCTTTTTTCTGGGGGCTTGTTCTGAATATGGTAGTTTGCGCCACACTTGCTGCACACCCTTCGGCCTTCCAGCCGGGCAATGGCATCCGCTTCTTTGATCTCGAGGTAATACACTCTGGCCAGGCGGTAGTTTTTTACCAAATGCTCTGCTTGCGCGGGGGTTCTGGGAAAACCGTCAAAGATCACGCCAAGGCAATCGGCCGGCAATGCAGTGCTGATCAGTTTATATACCAGTTCGTCCGATACCAGCTCTCCGCCATCAATGATGCTTTTCACCTCTTTGCCCAAAGGAGTTGATAGCCGGGATTGTTCCCTTAGCACATCTCCCATGTTCAAATGTTCAAAACCGGTATGAGCAGCCAGCAGCTTGGCTTGAGTGCCTTTGCCGCTACCCTGGATTCCCAAAAATACGATGGCATCGATCATAAGTACCTCATTAGGTGTCCATATTTGATTTAACAGTTTTGCTGTCAAGACTTTGTTCCGCCGCTTTCCAAGACCACAAAGGCCACTGCTGCTGCGTGTTCGTGACTGAGCGACAAATGCCAGTGCTCAGCCCCCAAAGCCTTGGCCCTTTCCAATGCCTTGCCGGAGAGCATGATCCGTGGTTTGCCGGATGCTTCGCTCGCTACTTCGATGTCCTGCCAGCATACCCCTTCACCCCAACCGGTGCCCAAGGCTTTCATCATCGCTTCTTTGGCGGCAAAACGAGCCGCATAGCTTTGAGCCTTTGACGCGCGAGCTTCGCAATAGGCAATCTCCACTGAAGTAAAGACCTTGTCGATGAAGCTTTGATTACGCTCGATCACGCGCTCAATCCGCTGCACATCAATGATATCCGTGCCGATCCCGATGATCATGTCAGATCCCCATACTTTTGTTCCAAACCCAAAAGAAAGCGCTTTACAGGGATGGACCCGGCATATCCGGTGAGCTTGCCATCACTTCCGATCACTCTGTGACAAGGGATCAGGATGGGCACGGGATTGGCCCCCAAGGCAGCTCCCACAGCCCGGACCGCATTGGGTTTCCCGATCTTTTCTGCCAGGTCTTGATAACTCACGGTCTGCCCATAGGCAACGCGCATGGTTTCTTCCCACACCTGCAACTGAAAAGCAGTTCCCGTGGCAAAAAAGGCCAGCTCAAATTCCTGCGATTCTCCGGCAAACCAGGCATCCAACTGACGGATGATCTCCTGTTCAAAAGCTCCATCCACCACCTCGTTCAAAGGCTCGTCACAAAAGCTGATGCGGGTGATGGTCTCTTCCTCGATTGTGATCTCGAGACAGAGCTCCGGTCGTGTGTAATACAATACTCTAAGCATAATCTCCCCAACTGAAGTGCAAAAGACAAAGCCCCTCGGTGCGTATATGTTCCGAGGGGCTAAGAGCTTTGTTTTACGGTAACTATGCAGTAAATCTTCTGCGTTCTTTGATTCTTCCTGCTTTACCTTTGGCACTGCGCAGATAGAAGAGTTTCGCTCTGCGAACCTGGCCGTGGCGCACGATCTCAAGCTTATCAATATTGGGGGAGTTTTGCGGGAAAACTCTCTCAACACCAACACCGCTGGAAACCTTGCGAACAGTGAAGGATTTGGAAACGCCGGCACCACGTTTTTGGATCACGATGCCTTGGAAGACCTGGATACGTTCTTTGCTACCTTCTTTAATTTTATAATGGACTTTCACCGTATCACCTACGCGATACTCCGGAAAGTCAGTTCTGATTTGGTCTCTGCCAACTTGTTGCAGAATATCCATTTGGGTTCCTCCCATATATATACTCGGAGAAGCTGTTGCCCGAAAGTGCGGTCTGCGGCGCAAGCACAGCAAAAGAGGAGTTAGGGATCTGCGCAAAATCCCGAACAAAACGCTGTGCGGTATGAACTCATTGTCGGATGCCGGATATCAAAGCTATCGGCAGCCAAAATCACCGGGAAACCGGTACGTTCCGCAATTTGCACTAATCAATTTGATAGGCCGCAGCTATCCTGATTGGTTATCAAAGCTCTTGCGCGAGCGCAAGAGATAAATGTCAATCGCCCTGAGGCAATAAATCGGGTCTGCGTATCCTGGTGATTTTCTCGGCTTCCGCGCGTGCCCACTCATCGATTTTGGCGTGATTGCCACTGAGCAGCACTTCCGGCACTCCTTGCTTTAAAAACTCCGGAGGTCGGGTGTAACACGGAAAACCAAGGCTATTGCCATAAAAAGAGTCGGACTTGGCGCTGTCGATGTCGCTCAGCACACCGGGTAGCAACCTGGCAACACCATCGATGAAGACTTCTGCTGCCAGTTCTCCACCACTCAGCACGTAATCTCCAATGGAGATTTCGTCACTGACTCCCAGGCGCCGAAAGCGTTGATCAATCTCTTTGTAATGCCCGCAGATCAAGATCACACGGGGCTCGAGAGCATAATCACAAAGGATCTTTTGCTTTAATGGGCGTCCCTGAGGGCTGAAGTAGATCACCGGAGCGTTGCCGCTTTGCAGTCTGGCTTTCAGCGCGTCCCACAAGGGCTGAATCATCCCCACCATGCCGGCAAAGCCGCCATAGGGATAATCATCCACCTGATGATGCTTATTGGTCGCGTGAGCTCTGATGTCATAGCTTTCTACCGTCAGAGCGGATTTGCTGATCGCGCGGGCAACCATGCTGCTGGCCAAAAAGGAATCAAAGAAATCAGGAAAGAGGCTTAACACCTCAATCTTCATTCCTCAGTCTCCACCAAATGACCATCAACAATCCCTAAACCGGAGGCCGCCATCAGCTCATCCAGATTCTGCATGTGCAAGACATCCGAATCTGCCCGAGCAGGCAAAAGATAGGAGTCCACATGGGGCACGAGCAGATCAATATCCAGATCTGTAGCCAATACCAACACGTCCTGGGCGCCGTTGAAAAACACATCAACCACGCAGCCAATCAGGGTGTCGTTATATACTACATCGCGTCCCAAAAGGTCTTCTTCAGCTTCTTCCGGTTCCAAGCTATCCTCGATCGCCAATATCACTTCCCGGTGCAGTTTGCGCTCTTCGGCAATGCCGTCTTCGGCAAACTTCACCCAGCTCTTTTTATCGCGTTCTTTCCTATCACTGATAGTTACGTAAAACACTCTATCTTGTTCAAAGATCAAATACAGCTCGCTCAGATGATCAAAAGCTCCCCGATGGGAAGGCTTTATCATCACATGATGCCAGCCTTTACTGTCCTGTCCGCCCAGCCTGCCTATTCCGATTAGGTGAGGGGCAGTCATTTACTCAATGATTTCCAGCTCGGCTCGCTTCCCTTGCTTGGTAGATACCGCATTGATAATGGTACGAATCGCGCCGGCCGTTCGCCCACGCTTTCCGATCACTTTGCCAATGTCACTTTTCGCTACACGAAGTTCATAGAGAGTAATCTTGTCGCCATTAATCTCGGTGATAGACACTTCACTGGGATCGTCCACAAGAGCTTTAACAATGAATTCAATGAGATCTTTCATGCTTCACCTCAGGTCTGTAATTAGTTAATCCGCCTTTGCGGTTCTGCGCTCGTGCCAGATCTGAAGAACACCGGCTTTACGCAAGAGTGAACGCACGGTCTCGGTGGGCTGCGCGCCTACGGAGAGCCAGTGAATCGCCCGCTCTGTTTCTATATTGATTTTTGATGGATTTGGCTTGGGATCGTACCAACCAACGCATTCAATGTATTTGCCGCACTGCTTCACGCGTGAATCCACAGCTACAATGCGATAAAAAGGCTGGTCGTTTGCTCCCATCCTTCTCAGTCTCAGCTTGACCATTATGTCTCCTTGTGATTATAAAATAAGGGTTTTCTAAGATTTCGCATTCTTTTTTGACTGGCTGTTTACGTCAAGCCTTTTTTTGCGCGTTCTCTCCTGAGGAGACAAAATATGGGGCTCTACCCGTAACCTAGCTTTCCGTAACGTAGCTTTCCAAAGCTACGACTCCTTGTCTCTATCTTTCACCACCTACCCTGAGCTAATCGCGCCATAATCGTGCAATAATCGTGCAACCTGCTGCAATACAGATCATTACGCCCTCACTGCTCTTTACAGGGCGTTAATCAAGTCTTAATCAAGCGTTAATCAAGCCTTAATAGTTAACGCTTGATTAAGGGGGGATAACCGCTTGATTAACTGCCCTAAATATGCAAGACATGAGTAAGCCACTGATAAACAGGGGATTGCACGCCAAAGATGGGCACCTTTGGAGTTACCTTTGGAGTTAATGCCGCTATGGATGTCCATAAATGCTGATGAGTTTTGAACTTACAGCTTTGTTCAGAGAAGCCCTCGATCTTCGGGCGGCATTGACTTCAAACAGCGGGGATGGGGGAAGTGGTTAGTGGTTAGTGGTTAGTGGTTAGTGGTTAGGGTTTGAGAACAGAACAGTTAACAGATAACAGAGAAGGCAATCTCGCTGCTTGAACTCCTTCGCTTCGCTACGAAGTCCAAGGGTGGAAGGCTTCCCCTATGGAGTTGTAAGCGCTATCCCAATTCATTGAAGCCAAACCAGGCTCAAGCATTGACCAAGTTCATAGCGAAGTCACTTACTTCAGGCGCTTACGACTTCATACAGCAGGCCTGCAACGGTGAAAGATAAGGCTATCTCGCTGCTTGTACTCCTTCGCTTCGCTACGAAGTCCAAGGGTGGAAGGCATCATCCCCTATGGAGTTGTAAGCGCTATCCCTTTCATTGAAGCCAAACCAGGCTCAAGCATTGACCAAGTTCATAGCGAAGTCACTTACTTCAGGCGCTTACGACTTCATACAGCAGGCCTGCAACGGTGAAAGATAAGGCTATCTCGCTGCTTGTACT
>Ga0334884_1001215_pt1 | contig 40052 bp, 34 predicted proteins | sample GraSluR1_MG_7_FD_207215 | JGI IMG/M metagenome (GOLD analysis project Ga0334884, IMG submission 207215) | Sludge microbial communities from methane-producing bioreactor in Wageningen University, Netherlands - Granular Sludge_12_05 R1 | ecosystem: Engineered > Bioreactor > Anaerobic >... | reverse complement strand
ATGGGGCCGTTCGACGCGGTGAACCACGGCCTCACCACCGCCTCAACCGGGGGTTTCTCCACAAAAAGTGAAAGCATCGCGTGGTTCACTTCGGAAACCGGGTCGAACCCTGCCTTCATACAGTACAGCCTGGTGTTCTGCATGATTCTCGGGGCGACAAACTTCATAGTGCTGTTCCGGGTGCTCTCGGGTTCCGTGAGAAGCCTGTGGGAAACCCTTGAGGTGCGCCTCTGGTGGAGTTTCATCGTATTGTTCACCGGGGTGATTCTGCTTGAAAAACTTGTATCAGGGTTCAGTGGCGGTTTCGAGGAAGCCCTGCGCACCAGCCTGTTTGCCGTTGTTTCCCTGATGACCTCAACAGGCTTCGTGCTCAGCGAACTCTCCTCGCCGCTTTTCGGCCCTGTTGCCCGGCACTGCTTCATACTGATGATGATCATCGGAGGTTGCGTAGGCTCCACCAGCGGGGGTTTCAAGGTGCTTCGCATAGGAATACTGCTTCAAACCGCGGATCAGGAGATACGAAGACTCTTCCACCCGAGACGGGCCGTTTCCGGCGTGCGAATCGATGGAAAGCTGGTTCCCAGAGCCGAAGTTCAGCGGGTGGGGGCCATTTTCTTCCTCTGGTTGACCCTGGTGTTCGCCGGTGGAGCCGTTTCCGCCACGGTCACAAGGTTCGAGGGGGCGGAATCGGTCAGCATCATGACCAGCGCCATGGGCAACATGGGTCCCAGCTTCATGCCAATGGGAGAAATGTCGGCTCTGTCACCCCGGGCGAAACTGGTGTTCATAACAGGCATGCTGGCGGGCAGGCTGGAGATACTTCCCCTGCTGATGCTGTTTCGCCGGGGCGCCTGGAGATAGGAGGATTCACATGCGGGTTGTGGTGGTGGGTGCCGGCATCGTGGGAATGCAGGTAATCGAGAAACTCGTTGCTCACAGGCACGATGTGGTGGCGCTGGACCGGGACCACGGGGTTTGTGAAGAGGTCTACGGGAACACCGGCGCTGTGGCGGTGATGGGTGACGCCACCAGGCTCTCCGTTCTGGTGGACGCGGGGGTGGAAAAGGCGGATGTGGTGGTTTGCCTTATGAGAAACGACTCTGACAACATCGCCTGTTCCATGATCTCGAAGAGCCTGGGAGCCGGAAGAATTCTGGCGAGAATGAGGAACCCGGGCTATGCGGAGGCTTACCGGCTCAGTGGAATCTCCGGAGTGGTGAGGGTTGCCGACCTCCTGATCAACCAGTTGATGGTGGAGATTGAACAGCCCAGGATTCGAAGGATCATGTCCCTGGGGGGAGGCTCGGCGCAGATCTGCTCGGTCATCGTTCCGCCGGATGCCTGGGCCGTGGGACGCACAGTGGCGGAAGTGGCATCGAGAAGCGACTTTCCAAAGGAAAGCCTGATTGTCGGAGTCTACCGGATGGGGGACGAGGCGTTCTCCATACCGAGGGGCGATCATCTCCTGGAGGAAAACGACACCGTCTACGTCATAACCAGATCCGGAGAGATGAAGGCGGCGGCGGACACCCTGACCAACCCTCCGGAGGGCAGAATCAGGGGGATTTTCTCGTCAGGAAAGGGCCGCTGAAACCGCTTCGAGAAGTGATTGCGCGGTGATGGGCTTCTGCAGGACCCCCCGAATACCGTGGCGACGAAGCTCGTTCGAGGTGCCCTCGGCACTGTGACCGGAGAGAATCATCACCCGCACATCCGGGTTTAACTTCTTCATCTCCAGAAACGCGTCAAGTCCGCTCATCCTTGGCATGGTCATGTCCATGAGAACCAGGTCTATGCCCTTGGGATCCCGCCGGAAAACCCTGACGGCGTTCTCTCCGTCTGTGGCGGAGAAGACATGGTAACCTCCCGAGACAAGAACGTCCGTGAGAATCCCCCGGACCATTTCCTCGTCGTCAACCACCAGTATTTTTGCCCGGATCCCCCTGGCCTGGGGGACGGCCCGGACCAGCTTCGGCTCTTCCGAATCGGGCGGGGCAAGGGGAAGAATCAGAGCAACCCTTGTACCCGCGCCGGGTTCCGACTGAATATCGATCTGGCCCCCGTGGGCATTCACGGTGCCGTAAACCGCGGACAGCCCCATTCCGGTGCCGTGACCCACGGGCTTGGTGGTGAAGAACGGTTCCAAAGCCCTTTCCAGCACCCCGGGTTCCATGCCCTTTCCGTTGTCCTCGACCAGGATTTCAATATGGCCGGGCTGATCCCTTTCCGGGGAGCTGGAAATGTTGCGGGTGGCAACCTTTATCACACCGCCTGTGGGAAGAGCGTCTCTGGAGTTCAGCGCCAGGTTCAGCAGCGCGTTGTTAAGCTGGGATTCATCTCCGGAGACGATGGAAATATCCGCGTTCAGAGCGGACCTTATCTCTATGCGCCGGTCCACGCTTCTCTCCACCATGGACAGCACATCGGTTATCACCTTGTGAATATCCACCGGAGAAACCACGCTCATTCCCTTGCGGCTGAAAGCGAGAAGCTGCCGGATAAGGTCTGCGGATCTCTCCGAAGCCCGAAGTATTCCCTGGGCCATTCTAATCAGGTCCGGGTCTTCCACCCGCTTCATGAAGCTTTCCGCGTAGCCCACGATTCCCATGAGCTGGTTGTTGAAGTCGTGGGCCACTCCGCCGGCCAGTTCCCCCACGGAACGGAGCTTCTCGGAATGATGGAGTTCCTGCTCGATCTGCCGAAGGCCGGTGACATCCATGATAACTCCCGTGGTCAGCAGGCTGTCGTCGCTTCTCTTCTCGCTTCCGGCCCTGAGCCTGAAAACCCTCTTGCCCTTGCCCATTCCTCCGGTCAGGGAGAAATCCACCTCGACGGTTTCACCGCTGCCGGCGGAGTTGAGCAGGATGTTCTGGATGTTCTCCCATTGCTCATCGGAAACCACTTCCTTGAGATGAACGCCAGGGTCGGACCTGTGCTGAATCTCAAGAATCTCGCAGGCTTCCCGGGACAGATCCACCCGGGAAAGGCCGCTCCGTATGCTCCATTCGATACGCACGCCACCAAGGGCCGCTGCGTTCTGAATTCGCTTCAGGTAGTCGTGGGCTTCGTCCACCCTGCGCCGGGCATCCATGATTCCGGTTACATCCTGAACGGCTCCGGAAACCCTGTCAGGTTCCCCCGCGTAATCGTATTCCAGTTCCGCCACCAGCCTGACGCAACGGTCCGGGTTTGCGGAGAGGGGGGTTGTGCAGTCCATCTTCCCCCGGGTGAAAGCCAGTGCGTCAAATGCCTTCATGACATCATCACGGTCCTGAAAGAGGCCGACGAACTCCGTGAACGGAATCTCCTCCTGATCTCCGGTGTGTTCCAGAATCAGCTTCGACGCACTTGTGACATGAATCATGCCATGGTCCGGCGTGAAATCCCAACAACCGACCATTGCCATGCTGTGGGTTCTGCGAAGCCTTTTTTCAAGGCCCCGAAGCATGTTCTCCGCGTTCTTCAGCCCGGTCACATCCACGAAGCTAAGAATCACGCCGGTAAGCTCGCCGGACTCGTCCCTGTGAGGGGTTGCCTTGGCCAGAAACCAGCCCAGTTCTCCGGCGTTCAGTTCCCATTGATCCTGTTGACCCCGGGCTATGACCCTTTCCACTCTGTCCAGTATGTTGCTGATTATGGAGCTTGAAAGGTTCGAGGCAATGTCGGTGACCGGGCGCCCCAGATCCTTCTCATCGAAGCGGAAGAACAGGCATGCCGCCTCGTTGTACTTCCGTATCTCAAAGCCTCTTCCCAGAAAGATCGCGGCGATGTCCAGGCTTCGGAGAAGGTTGCCCATGTCGCTGTGAAGTTCCGAAAGCTGAATGTTCCTGGCTTTCAGCTCCTCGTTCGCGGCCATGAGTTCCTCGTTGATGGCCTGCAACTCCTCGTTGGTGCTTCGTATCTCCTCACCACCGGTGAGAAGCTCTTCATTGGCGGCCTGAAGCTCGCATGTGCGCAGGGCTAGATCCTCCCGCACCAGTTTCAGTTCATGCTCCAGTGAATCCAGCTGATTCTCCAGGTCGGTTATTCTGTTGCTGGCGTCGGCGGAGAGTAAGGCGTGATCGATGATCTTCACCGGAGAGCCGGCTTCGGGGCTGAAGGTGACCAGACACACGCCCCCCATCCCGGAGGGTGACACTCTTGTGAGGGTAAGGTTCACAACTCCCTGTCGCCACGGAAGGTTTCTGACCTCCACCGGCTGACCCTCGCGGATGACCTCTCTGACCCCCGCCCTGACCCTCCCGCGGAAATCCGGGGGAAGCATGGTCAGCAGATCCACATTCGGAAAGCCGGAGGGAATGGATAGGAACTCGTTCAGATCACCGTGGAGGTGGAGGATACGGAAGGACTCGTCCACGAAGACACAGGAGGGCACAAAGGTCTGTGTAAGGCAGGTTTCAAAACCGGTTCGGGAAAGCCCTCTGGCGGGGTTTTCCCGGAATGAGTCGACGGAATTCGGTGTGGAAACGTATCCGGGGCGCCGTACGGAGTCACCGAAGAAAAAATCGATGGGGCTAGCCAGTTCCGCGCACTTCCTGTAGACCCTCCAGGTGGCGTCCACCACCTCCAGAGCCCCGCCGAGCCCGGAAGGGTTCTCACCGCTGCCCATGAAGAGATAGCCTCCCTTTTTCAGGCTGAAAAGCAGCCTTCCCATCACCTTCCGCTGGCTATCCTCCTTAAGGTACATCACAAGGTTCCTGCAGCTGACCAGATCAGTACGGGAAAAAGGCGGGTCTTCCAGCAGATCATGCCGGTTGAAAACCAGCCTTCTTCGAATGTCCGGGTTGATCGTAAACCCATGGGGCGTCTCGGTTAGAAGTTCCCTGAATCTCTTGGGAAGGGTTTCCACCGCATCGGGTTTGAACACCGCCTTCGAGGCGGCCCGAACCGAATCTTCCAGGACATCTGTGGCAAAAATTATAAACTCACCGCTGTTTTCCCGCACATAACTCTCAAGAAGCATTGCCAGGGAATACACCTCGTGCCCACGGGAACACCCCGCCACCCAGACCCTGACCGGTTCGCCTTCAGACCCTTTGAAAAGAACCGGAAGAACCTTCTTCTCCAGTGTTTTAAAAGCTTCCGGATCCCGGAAAAAGGAGGTAACGCCTATTAGAAAGTCCAAAGCCAGGGCCGATGCCTCTTCCGGGTCCTTCTCCAGAAGGGCAACGTAATCCGAAAGGGAGGTAAGGCCCCGGGCTGCCATCCGCCGCATGTACCTGCGGCGGAGCGTGGTGATCTTGTAAGAGAAGAAATCCACACCGGCGCTTTCGGCCGCGATCTGAACCAGAAGGAACTCCCAGTCCTCCCTGCGGAACACTCCCTTGTCGCCCTCCTGTGGAGGGGTGGTTGCGCCGCTGTTCAGTTCATCACCGCCACGGGGGCGTCGTGGGCCAGCGAATAGTGCCCGCCGGTGATGACCTGGTCACCCTCGACAAGGCCCTCGATCACCGACACAAAGCCCCTTCCCCTGGGGCCAAGGGTAACATGCCTCCACTGGGCTCTTCCATTCTGAACAAGGAAAACCATGGGACGGTTGTCCCGAAGCAAAACCGCCTCTTCAGGAATAATCAGGGACCCGGGGCTCTCGGAGACCACGATCTCCGTCCGGGCCGTGGCCCCCGGCCTCAGGTTGTCAACTACGGGAAGATCAACGATTACGGTTCCGGCTCTGTAGGATGGGTTCACCACTGGAGAAACCGAGAAGACAGTGCCGGCCACGGTGGTATCACCCAGGGACGGGATGGTTATGAAGGCGGAGCTTCCCTGATGGCATCTGGCAAGCTGCCGTTCATCGAGTTCCACCCTCACCTGCAGCGACCACGGGTCCACCAGTTCACCGAGAACCGTGCCGGGGTAAACGGTCATACCCTCCCGGGCTGACACCGAGGCGACAACGCCGTCGAAGCCTGCTCTGATGGCGCTGTTGGAGTACTGGGTGGAAGCTCTGGAAAGGGTGGCCTGGGCCTGATCAAGGCCGGTGGTCTGCCGAAGCATTCGCTTCACCTCTTCCGACAGCTCGCCCTGGTAGTTGTCGCATTCGAACTGGTACATTATCTGAGCGCTTCTGTAGGCGCTGGAAGCGGCGGAAAGGTTCGCGGAATGTTCCCCGGAAGCCACCCGGAACACAACTTCCCCGGTGGAGAAGGCAGCTCCGTCGTGCAGGGGCGCCTGAACCACCTGCCCCTGAATCTGGGCGGTTAGGTTCTGGGTTCTGCAGCTCTCCACGCGCCCGGTGGCGGTGATAACCTCGTAGAGGGTTCCGATTTCCGCCAGGGAGGCGGTGACCGGAAGGGGCGAAGGCTCGAGGGTTTCACTCCTGGCCCTCTCCTCGTTTTCTCCGCAACCGGCAAGAACCACCAGAACCACAGCCGCCAGAAGGCGGTCATACCTCTTCATGCTTCCTCCTTCGGGAAGTAACCTGAATAAGCGCAGGCAGGGCCACCAGAACCAGAGGAGTACTGATAACCATACCGCATACCACGGTAAAGGAGAGAGTTCCCCAGAGGTCCTGCCCCGATATTGGCCAGAGAACCAGGGGGAGCAGCCCCAGAACCGTGGTTGCAGTGGTTTGCAGCACCGGCCTCAGCCGCTCCTGTACCACCATGTCCACCGCGGCCTTCACCGGCATGCCCGCCTTCTGCTTCTTAACATAACTGTCCACCAGAAGAATCGAGTTGTTAACAGCGATTCCCACAAGAAAAACGCTTCCCACATAGGCTTCCGGGCTGAAGACCCTGCCGAAGGCCCAGAAGCCCGCCACAACCCCCACCAGGGCCATGGGCACCACCGCCAGAACCCACAGGGGGGCGGTGAAGCTCTCGAAAACTATCGCGGTCACCGCGAACACCGCCAGGATGGCCAGAATGACCAGAAGGTTCATGTCCGCCCCCTCCTCCCGGCGGAGCCACTCCGGAATCCAGTTTGTGTCTTCATACACCCTGTACCCGGAGGGAAGCTCAAGGCTTCCAAGAAGGGTGCTCCGGAATCTGGCCGCCATCCTTTCCGCCCCCATGAAGGAGTATGCCAGGGTGCGGACGTACTCCCCGTTCTCGCGCCTGATTGAACCCTGCACGCTGAGTGTATCTATTCCAACCACATCCCCCAGGCGAATCACACCATCCCGGGTTCTTATCCCGCTGTCCATGATCTGGCGCAGTTCGGGGTTTTTCCTTCCCTCGAGCCGGAAGGACAGGCCCAGGGTGTTGTCCGCCACCCGGACCTGGGCGCCGTATCCTCCGGAGAAGTTGTACATGAAGGCCTGAAGAAGCTGCACCGGGTTCAGTCCCAGGTCCGCAAGCTCCTGCCTGTCGAATACCACCACCAGTTGGTCGCGGTTCATGTCGCGCCGGGAGAAATTGATGTCAACGTCCTGAATTCTCGGATGGGAGTACAGGAGGGCGGAGATGCTTTCGGCAATGTTCTTCAGCCCCTGGTAGTCGAATCCACGGAGTTCGATGGTCTGCATCATGCCGGCGCTGGTGGTGGATTTCCAGTAGCCTTCCGGGGCGATGCCGCCTACATAGATGCTGCGAAAGCCCCCGATGGCCGTCGCCAGAGCCTTTGCTTCCGCTTCGACCTGAAGGGCGAAACCGCTGTTCAGAGCCTCGTCTTCGAATTCGCTCCAGATCGAGGCTGATTCCCTGTAAACCGAAGTTCGGGATGCCCGAATCCCGTCTCTTCCCGTAAGGATGGTCTCGAACTGCCGGGCAACCCCGTCCACGATTTCCTGCGGGGTTCCGGGGGGAAAGGCGAATGAGACATAAACACTGTTCCTGGTCCACCCTCCAAAACTCCATGTTTCCCCGTGTTCAACCTTCTCGAGAAGAACGAAAACCGACCCGCCCACCAGGAGGATTGTAGTGGTCAGAACGATCCAGGGGCGATGGTGAAGAGCTGAAATCCACCGGGCCAGGGTTCTGTCCCACAGGCGCTGTCGGTACCAGTCGCTTCTGCCCCGGTGGCCGGCAATGGTGGGTACCAGGGTCAGGCAGACGGCGTAGGACGCCAGAAGGGTTGCGGCAACGGTGAATGCGAAGGGCTTGTAGTACAACCGGAGCACACCCTGGCTGGCCAGCAGGGGAATCAGGGCAACCAGTGTGGTGAGTATGCCCCCCATGATGGGCATGGCCACCTCACGGGCACCGGTCGCCGCCGCCTCCAGTGGCGGCATGCCCTGTCTTCTGCGGAAGGCGATGGCCTCCAGCACCACCACCGCGCCGTCTACCAGAAGGCCGAAGGCTATGGCGAGGGCACTGAGAGTTAGAACATTGATGGTGTAGCCCGCAAGGAACACCGCCGTAACCGCCATGGCGGCGCTGAAAAGAATCGAGCTGAGTACCAGCGGCGTTGTGAGGGGGCTTGGGTTCAGAAGCAGAAGCACCAGGGTGATGAGCCCAATGGAGATCAGGGCCCTCCAGGAAAGGGCGTTCAGATCTTTCACCACGCCTTCGGTGCCGTCTTCCGTAAGGTCAAGCCTCACACCGGCGGGCAGGTTCTCCTGCAACCTTTCCACCGCCTCAAACACTTTCCTGGCAGTGGCCACAGCGTTGCTTCCCGGGCTCCTGTCCACCTGAAGAGACACCCTGTCAAGCCCGTTGTAGCGGAAGATGGCCCCGGTCTGGTCGGAGTAGCTCACACTGACTCCGTGGGATATGTCGCCTATGGTCACATTGCGGTCCCCCCGGCGCACCAGGGGAATGGTTTCAATCTCCCTTGGAAAACCGGGAACACTGCTCACCCGGAGCACCGCCTCGATTCCCGATGAATCCGAAACCACACCCACATTCCTGTCCACAATTCCACCCCGGATGGCGTAGGCCACCTGGGCCAGAGTGAGCTCCTGAGCTTTCAGTGCTTCCAGGTCTATGTTGATGATTATCTCTTCTTCGCCGATGCCCTCCACCATTACGGAACTCACTCCGTCCACCCGTTCCAGGACTGGTACCACGATGTCTTCCGATATCTGTTTCAGCACCGGGCGCTCGGCGCCGGTGAGGCTGTAGACCAGGAATCCGCTGCTGTCCAGCTCACGGGGGACGGACTGGGTAATCATGCTGGGCCTGACCGTGGCGGGCAGGTCCCTTCTGATCATGCTGATTCGCTCAGTGAGTTCCATGGAGGCCATGTCCATGTCCGTGCCCTTTGTAAAGGAAACGGTCACGCCGCTTGCGCCCTGCCTGGAAACCGAAGACACTTCCTCGACTCCCCTGACCTGCCTGGCCGCCTCTTCGATGGGCCTGGTAACCTGTTCACACACGGCCTCCGGGTCGGCGCCGGCCCAGGTGGTGCTTACATTCAGGCTGGGAAGGGTGGTATCCGGCGTACCCTCGATGGGAATCCGGAAGAATGAAACCACCGCAAGACCCAGAAGAGCGGCGAAAACCATGGTGGTTCCCCTGGGACGCCGAAGCACCAGGTTTATCAACGGCGGCCCTCCCGCAGCAGGCTGTAAAGCACCGGAACCACCACAAGAGTCAGCAGAGTGGCAACCAGAATGCCCCCGATAACCGCCACCGCCAGAGGTTTTCTAAGGGCTGCCCCGGTGCCTATGCCCAGGGCCATTGGCAGAAGGCCCAGAGCGGTTGTGGCGGTTGTCATGAGAACCGGCCTGAACCTGTCCCGGCCGGCGCCCAGAATGGCATCCCGGGTTTCCATTCCCTGTCGGCGGAGCTGGCCAATGCGTTCCACCAGAAGAATGCCGTCGTTAACCACGATTCCCGCCAGCACCACAAGCCCAATGCCCGACAGGGCGTTCCAGCTCTGGCCGGTGAGGGCCAGGGCCAGCACCACTCCTATTACCCCCAGGGGAACAGTGAACATTATGATGAAGGGCTCGAGGAAATTCTCGAACTGCACCGCAAGAAGCACATAAACCAGCGCCACCGCCAGAATCGCCGCCAGGAGAAGGTTGGAAACCGTCCGGTCCATCTCCTGGATTTCAGGGCCTATTCTGAGCCTTACCGGAAGGCCCTCGAGCACGGTTTCCGAAAGCCTTCTCACCCGTTCCGCGGTACCGGCCATATTGGTGCCGCCCCCGGCTATGGCCACAGCCACCGACCGGTTGCCCTGATAGTGCTCGATGAAGCCCGGGGTATCCCGGACCGAGGCTCTCACCAGCCGGGACAACTGCACCGCGCCTCCGGAAACCGGCATGGCCCGTTCGTACAGGGAATCCAGCCTGATGCCTTCTCCCCGGTCCGCCAGAACCAGAACATCCACCCTTTCATCCTGCCGGTAGTAGGTGGTGGCGACAAGGCCCCGGGAAAGGCTTTCCACAAAATCCGCCAGCGCGCCTATGGAAACTCCGAGAAGGGAAAGAAGCTCCTGATCAGGAGTAAGGACTATTTCGGGCTTTCCCGGCAGGTACTGCACATCGGCCCCGAGAACCCCTGGCACCTCCAGCAGCACCCGGGCCGCAAGTACTTCCGCGGCCTCGAGGGTTGCATCCATGTCGCTTCCCTCGAGAAACACCGTAAACCCGCTGCCCCCTCCCAGAATCTGGCCGAGAAGCCCCTCCCTCACCGACACCTGAATGGGAAATGAGAAAAGGGTGTTCCATGAGTCCCGCAGGGGCGCAATCGCCGCGGAAGCCTTTCCGGGGCTTTCGTAGTAAGATGTGAGCAAAGCGTCCACGCCCTCCTGAGCCCTTACGCCCACCCTGCCGCTGGTCCAGACTGCGCCGGAAAGGGCCGCCATCTCCACCGCCGCCTCGGAAAGATCCACCAGGCGGTTCATTGAGGTTCCCTCCTGGGCGCTGAATGAGATTTCCAGCTGGTTCTCGGGCACTTCGGGCAGAAGCTGCATGGGCAGCAGAACCGCGCCGGCAAAAGCTGCCAGCGTAACCGCCAGAGTGACCGCCAGCAATGATTTGCGGCGGGCAAGAGCGGTGTTCAGGAACCGGCAGTATCTCTCCTTCAGTGGAGCCGTAACATCCTTTGAAGGCCCTGTCTTCCCAAGGCGGGCGGCCAGGGCGGGAATCACGGTAACCGACACCAGAAGGCTGGCAAGCAGCGCGGAACCCACGGCCAGGGCCTGATCACGGAAAAGCTGGCTTGTTATGCCTTCCATGTACACCACCGGGAAGAACACCACGATGGTGGTCAGGGTGCTGGCCAGTATGGCCTGGCCCACCTCTCCTGTCCCGGTGACCGCCGCGGACCTTTTGGCTTCGCCCCCTTCCCGGCGCCGGTAGATGGCCTCGAGGACCACCACGGCGTTGTCCACCAGAAGGCCGGATCCCAGGGCCAGGCCGCCGAGGCTCATGATGTTCACCGTTACTCCCGCGAGGTAAAGAAAGAACAACGAGATGGAGATGCTCAGCGGGAGAGAAAGACCGAGCACCATCGGGCTCTTCCAGTCTCTGAGAAAGAAGAAGAGAACACCGAACGCCAGAAGCCCTCCGAGAAGGAGGGCCTCCACCACGCCTCCGATGGATTCCCTGATGAAACCCGCGTCGTTCTGAATGATGGTGAGGGTAAGCTCCGGGTAGGCCTGGACAAGGTCGTCTATCAGGGTTTCAACCCTTCCCGCCACATCCACTGTATTGGCTTCCGCCATCTTTCTGACCCGAAGGATTATGGCCCGTTCTCCGTTGAAGCTGGCCCACTCCGTGGGGGGCTTCTCGTCCAGGGTTACCTCAGCCACGGTGCCCAGAAGCAGGGGTGTGGAACCCAGGAACCCAATAACAGTGTTCTCCACATCCTCCAGTGTTTCGAACTCACCCTTGAGGGAGAGGAAGAACTCCTTCTGACCATCGAGAACCTCACCGCCGCCGCCGGTGATGGCGTTGGCGCCGGCCAGGGCCGCGCTAACCGTGGCGGGGGCGATGCCAAGCTCTTCCATTACTCCGGGCCTGAGCCTGACGAAAACCGCGGGCTCAGCGCCGCCGTCGATGGTTACCGAAGCCACGCCGTCCGCCTGGGAAAGCCTTGCCGTCACAACCCGCCGGGCGAAATCGGTGTTGTCGGTCCACCCGCCGTCCATGGTCATCAGGATTTCCATGAAGGGCCGGGATGAAGGGTCGTAGTCAACCATGGTGGGGCGGCCGGTTCCGTCAGGCAGGGACCAGCTGGCTATGTCCAGCTTTTCCCGTACCTCCAGCCTGGTGTAGTCCATGTTGGTGCCCCAGTCGAACTCGAGAGTGATACGGCTCATGTCGCCGTAGGAGCGGGATGTGTAGGAGCGCAGCCCCCGAACTCCGGCCAGAGCGTCTTCCAGGGGGTCGGTAACCAGGCGTTCGACCTCGAAGGGGCTTGATGAAGGGTAGCTTGTTTCTATGGTAAGCCGGGGGTACTCCACCGAGGGCAGCAGGTCTACCGGCATGTGAATCACCGCCACCGCACCCAGCACTCCGACAACGATGGAAAGAACGGTCACCGCCACAGGGCGGGAAACGGCAGTTCCGGTGAGTTTCAAAACCCCTCCCTTCAAGGCGGAAACAGCATTTCCCCGAAGGTAATAAAACCTGTGGGGCATGTGCAAATCAGATAAAATATTACATTTACACTATGACTATAATTTGATCATGTGTTGCGCTTGTTTCTCATTTCCTATCGTGGCGGGGCTTCCGCCATGGTAATCAGAAAAGCGTAGCGGTTCGCCAGGTCCCACAACCAGGAGTACCTGCCTGATGAACCTCCGTGACCGGCGCCCATATGGGTCATGAACAGAAGGGGTTCGCTTCCGGTACCCAAGTGGCGCATGGCGGCCACCCACTTGGCGGGTTCCCAGTAACCCACCTGTGAATCGTGTAACCCCGCGGTGACCAGCATGGCCGGATAATCCACCGGAGCCACATTGTCATAGGGGGAATATGAAAGCATGTAATCATAGAAGACCGGGTCCGCCGGGTTGCCCCATTCGGTGTACTCGTTGGTGGTGAGGGGAATCGTGGGGTCAAGCATGGTGGTGACCACATCCACGAAGGGAACACCGGCCACCAGCCCCCGCCACATATCCGGACGCATGTTGGCCACGGCGCCGATGAGAAGACCGCCCGCCGACTCCCCCATCGCGAACAGAAGCCCTGGGTCGCACCAGGCCTGAGCCGTCAGGTACTCACCGCAGCTTACGAAATCGGTAAACGTGTTCTTTTTCTGAAGGAGCCTGCCATCCAGATACCACCGGCGCCCCAACTCCTGCCCGCCCCTCACATGGGCGATGGCGTATACGAACCCCCGGTCGAGAAGGCTGAGCAGGCCGGAGCTGAACATGGGGTCGAAGCTGTACCCATAGGAGCCGTAGCCCTCCAGCAGAAGGGGGTTTTCCCCGGGAGAGAAAAGGTCTTTCCGATAGACCAGGGAGACCGGCACCGGCACTCCGTCCGCAGCGGGAGCGGCAAGCAGTTCTGTGGCATACAGAGAGGGATCGTAGCCAGTCACGATCTCCGTCTTCAGAAACTCCAGTTCCCCGGTTTCCAGGTCACACGAAACCGTGGACCATGGGGTAACAAGGGATGAGTACTCGAAGCGGAAACTCCCGGTGTGGAACTCATGATTGGACGAAGAAAAAAGTGAGCCGGGCACATCGGGCAGAGCCACCCTGAACCATTCACCTCCGGGAAGGGCACGGATTCGAAGGCCGCTTCTGCCGCCGGTTCTGTCCCGTATCACCAGGTGGTTCCTGAAGCCGTCCATCCCTTCCAGAAGAACAAGGGAATCGTGGGAAAGAACGGAAACCGGCGGCTTGTCGGAAAAGGGCATGGTTTTCAGAAGGCTGAAATTCACCGCGTCCCTGTTGGTGAGGATGTACATGGAATCACCCGCGAACTCGATGGAGTAAAGTACTCCCTGTTCCCTTGGGAAAACCACCATTGGGTCCGAGAAGGGGTCGGCGGAGGGTATCAGCAGGTACTCGGAAGTTTCAGCGCTCTCAGTGCCGATAACGATCCACTCCCTGTTCCTGGCTTCGTACATCCACGGCCAGTATGTGGAATCCGCCTCAAGGAACACATGTTCCGGCTCATCGCCGGAGCCCGGTACATACCTGGCAAAGCCGGCGGTTCTTCGGGTTTCGTCGAGAAAGCCGAACAGGAACGTGCCGCTGTCCGCGGCCCAGGCCATGTCGCTGCTGGTGTTCACAAGGGTGTCGGGCAGAAAGGCTCCGGTTTCCACATTCAGAAAAACAATGGTTCCCCTGTGATCCCCCAGAGTATCAAGGCAGAGAGCGATCACGCTTCCGTCGGGGCTTACCCTCATTCCCGCCAGCGACAGGTAGCCGCGGCCCTCCGCCAGCCGATTCATGTCGAAAAGAAGCTGCTCCTCGCCCCCGGAAAACCCCCGGCGCCGGAAGTAAACCGGGTAATCGGCCCCGGCTTCATACCTGGTACCGTACCACCAGCCGTTGTACTCCCATGGGACCGAGGTGTCTTCCCCGGGAAGCCGGCGGGCCATCTCTTCGTACATAACCGCCCTGATGTCGCCGGTGGCGGCGAAAAAGGACTCCGCATAGGCGTTTTCCTCCTCGAGGTACGGAATCGTGCCGGGATTCCCCGTATCGCGAAGCCAGTAATAGAAGTCGGTTCTCACTCCCCCGGGGGCAGCCACATCGAAGGGGAGCCTTGGGGCAGCGGGAGCGATGGGCATTGTGTACAGCGCCAGCATGAAAATAACGGTGAACATGGCAACCTCCGGGAACGGGTTTACTGAAAACAGAAAACACCGGCATTATACAAGGCCCGCAAAGCCCGGATTGTTCCAGGGAAGCCACATGCAATGATTGGAATGGTATTTCGTCTGTACCGGAAAGGAGACTGGAGGAGTCCGGTGACGCAGAGAAACCAGCTGACGACATTTTTCGCGGAGAACCGCCAGATGCTTGTGGCATATGTCCGGTCGCGGATTCGGGAGACCGTTGACCAGGGCGGAGAGGACATTGTGCAGGATGTAATGCTGGCTGTTCTTGAGAGACCGCTGGTCACCGGCCCCATCCTGAATATCTCTGCTTATGTACTTCGCGCGCTGCGGAATCGGATTGTGGACCTCTACAGGGGTCAGAGACGGGAACCAATTGCCCTTGACCTCCTCAAGGATTCTGACGGCGGTTTTCCCGAAGCCGCGGCAAACACCGCATGTCCGGTGCACTCCCATCACAACAGAACCCGAATGGAACTGCTTCTGGGATTGATTCGGGAACTGCCCCGGCAGCAGATGGAGGTTATCGTCGAAACGGAGTTCAACGGCAGATCATTCAGGGAGCTTTCGGAAGAGTGGAGCATCCCCCTCGGAACACTGCTGGCAAGAAAGCACCGGGGTATCAGAACGCTGAGGAAAAGGCTTGAGGAACTGGAGGAGGAATGAGATGAAGGAATGCAGGTACAGATTCAGGTTTCTGAATCATGAAGTGGAGGGCAGCGGCCCGGCAAAGGCCGTGAAAATCGTCGGGTTGGTGCTTCTCGGGCTGGCGGGTGTGACTGTCCTCGGGCTTGTTTTCGGATTACTCGTCCGATGGCTGTGGAACGCCCTTATGCCCGTGGTCTTTGGTCTGCCCGAAGTGGGTTTCTGGCAGGCCGTGGGACTTGTGGTGCTGGCTCATCTGCTTTTCGGCGGCGATCACAGCCATCGGGTTGAGCGAAGCAGGAAAGGCAAGGCGGGGAAAGACAGCTTCCAAACCGAAATGGAGAACGACTACCGGCGATTCTGGAGCGAGGAAGGCAGGGAAGCCTTCAGGAACTGGCTTTCCGGAAACAATGTTGAAAAAGACCGGGAAGAAGCGCCGGTTCAGCCGGAATCACCCCCGGGAAACTCAGTGCCCCCACCTCAGCATTGAAGCCCCGGAAACCGGCAGGTTCCGTATGCGGCCGTCCCCCGCCGGTATCCAGGAGAGTCGCTGCTGATCATCGACCAGCAGAACCCCGATTCCGGAAGGAGCCCACAGCGCATCCGACACCGTGAACCGTTCCTCCCTCAGGGCGGTCATGCCGAAGCCCCGATGGTCAACCCTGTAAAGGGTGTACCAGCCCTGGGAGGAGACGGGATCCTGCCCCATTGATACGAACACACGCACATCGCCGTCGTGAGCCACGCAGGGATGTGAGTAGAACCAGTAGTTTCGGGCGGGAACCTCCTCACCAAGCAGTAAACAGCTCCAGTCCGGCGGACCGAGCCTGCAAAGGGATGACTGGCCTCCAAAGTCGGGGTTGCCCAGGTAAAGCTCCTGCCCGTCGCCGCTCCAGCCGAAGGACACCGCGCTTTCCGCGACATGGAAAAGGCCGCGGTGGCCTGACAGCTCCTTGATGCCCATGGAAACATGGTGTAAACTGGTCAGAGGGAAATTGTATGTGGTTACAAGAATCCGTTCTCCATCCGGGGACCACTCTTCAACACTCCGGAACACCAGGGCATCCCAGTTCTCTCCTGGAGGGGGAAGCTGGTTGTTTGAATGGACAGTCGTCACAACTCCCGACGGAAGTTCCATCGCAATCAGCCCATCATGAACAAAGGCGATGGAGCCTCCGTCCGGTGACCACCTTGGGGTGGCGATTCTCCCGGCAACCCTGAACCTGTCGTTGAAGGGCTCAACACCGGTTTCCGCCGGGGGCAACTCCGGGCCCGAAAGCAACACCCGGCGCTCCCCGTTCCGCTCCAGCAGAATCAGGCTGTTTCCCGCTACAAGAACCACATGTCCCGTGACCGGCGATACATCGAAGCTCTCCACTGGAAACGGCTCATCGGTTACACGGGAAAGGGCAAACCCATCCCGGGCCAGCCTGTAGACCTGCCCGTCCATGATGAAGAACAACGGTGCCGGAAGAAAAGAAGCGCCGGGGACCGGAAGGGTGAACCCGGGCAATCCTGAAACCGCCATAAGCACAACTCCCAGAAATGCTGTTCTCATGCAGCGCCTCTCCCCGAAGAAACCGGTTTTCACCTGAGTACAGCGGACCTCGCCGTTTTCCGAGCGTATCCAGCGGTAACGCGCAGGTGGTACAAACCTGAAACAAGCCCATCGATCACCATTTGACCGAACCCCTGATCGTACGGTTTCTCCGCCCTGAAAGCAACTCTCCCCGCCATGCAGGAGCGACTATCCTTGAAATCGGCGGCCGCAACTTCGAAGACTGGCATATTTCTTACTATTTTAGTATCTTTTATTAACACCGGGAGGACCCAGTGATGAAAAAAGGATCCGGCTCAGTACTGCTGGCCCACTGTTACCAGCCTGGGCGCATACAGGACATGGCGGACTTCGTGGGTGACAGTTTTCAACTGGCGAAGACCGCCACGGAAGTGCCGGAGAAAACCATCCTCTTCGCTGGCGTCAGGTTCATGGCGGAGACCGCCGCGATTCTCTCCCCGGACAAGGATGTTTTTCCGGTTTCGGAAACCGCGGGCTGCCCCATGGCGGACATGATCACCCCTAAACAGCTCAGGCGCTTTCAGGAAGAGCACCCGGGCTCTCCCACCCTGTGTTACGTAAACTCCACGGCGGAGGTGAAGGCCCTCTCCGACATGTGTTGCACATCATCAACCGCGGTGACCGCAGCGAAGGGAATGAACACGAAGCTTCCGATCCTTTTCGTGCCGGACCGGCACCTCGGGGAATACACCGGCGAGCGGGCGGGCTGTGAAGTCGTATGCTGGAACGGTTACTGCAATGTGCATGTGCGGCTAACCCCGGATGATGTCCGGCAGAGCAGGGCGGCCCATCCTGACGCTGTGGTGATGGCGCACCCGGAATGCGTGAAGGAAGTTCGGGACACGGCGGACCATGTGCTCAGCACCGGGGGAATGATGAAGGTAGCGAAAGCGGCGACCGGCGCAACCTTTCTTGTGGGAACGGAGATCGGGCTCATTCACACACTGCGCAAGGCCAATCCGAACAACACGTATCTGCCCCTGAGCATGGAACTGGTCTGCCCCAACATGAAGATGTCCACCACTGACGACATCCAAGCCATCCTGGCGGGAAACAGGAATCCCATCCGGATTCCGGAGGAAACCGCCGCAAAAGCCAGAAGAGTTCTGATGAGAATGCTTGAGGCCGATGGCGAAGAAACCTCTTCCAATCTGCCCGGCCAGCCGCATTGACCGACCCGGATTCCACTGCTATAAATTGCATTCTTCTGTTGCTTGATTGCTGATAAGGAAGGAGCATTTTCATGGCAAGGGTCATTGCAGCGCTGGCCGGTTTGATGCTTTTCGTTCTTGCCGCCGGTTGCGGAGACGCAACCTATCCTTTCACAGTGGTGAACGACGCGGTTGAGGTGGAGTACACTCTTCACTCGGCGGGAACCGTTACCGTGACGGTTGCGAACAGCGCCATGCTCACGGTAAGAACGCTTCTGACCTCGACCCCGCAGGACGCCGGTGTCCATACCGTAGTCTGGGACCTTCTGGACGACGGGGGGCTTTACCCCGGAGACGGCCTCTACACCGTGGAAGTCTACCTGGATGGAACAAGGGTTTCGGTCCGTATTCTGGAGGTTGACAGGCAATGATCACATCTGCATGCGCAATGGCGCTGATGGCCCTTCAGGCAAGCTCGTTCAGGGCAGGTTTCACATTTGACTGCGGTTTCGCCTCCATGTCGGACGAGAAGGCTTACGCTGATCTTCTCGCGGAAGGCGGTCTACCGCTCAAGCTCGACGCCGTTGCCTGGACAGGAGGGGTTGAAGCCCTTGGAGATGTTTCCAGCAGCGTCCGTCTTCGGGGCGCAGTCACTGTGAGCAGGTTCAGCGGTTCCTATGAGGAAAACTACAACCCCGGAGGATACATTCTCTTCGGAATCATAACCGGCGGCCTCGGTTTCCTGTTTGGCAGCCCGAGGGATGAAGTGGTAACCCTGGAGAACCGTTCAGTGAATGTGGAAATGTCCGCATACTACAAACTGACCGGCAATCCCTCGGTTTCAGTCGGAGCCGGTCCAATGCTGGCCATGGTAAGCAGGAGGATCGACACTCCGAACACCTCCACTTCGGAAACCGGTTCGGGTATCGGGTTCCTCTCCGGCATGAGGATAGACCAGGAATCCGGAAAGGTACTCGGCCTTCCTCTGGTGTTCGGCGCCGAGGGGGGTTACCGTGTGTGCGATGTCAAGCTTGACGGAGACCGCACCGGAGATTTCTCGGTTGATTTCTCCGGCCCGTACTTCCGGGTGGGCACCTACCTGAAGTTCTAAGCCCGCGTTCAACTTCCGCTTGCGGGCCGAATACCGGAAACTGTGGCCAGTTCACTCAGAAAGTACTCGCGGTTCTCCTGGTCTTCGATGTTTTCGCAGGCAAGCCGGGCCTTCTCCATGTACTCCTGTGACTTCTCCACAGCTCCCTGGGCGGCATAACCCCGGGCAAGGGCCTCGCAGGCGAATGCCAGGTCGAAATCGACTATGTCGTTGGCTTCACAGAGTTCCAGACAGAGCCTTCCATGATAAACCGCGGACTGGTAAAGGCCCAATACGGAGCATACCCTGGACACCTGCCACTCACCCCTCAGAAGCTCTAGGGGGGTTCCGATTTCACCCCAGTGGAACCGGGACGCGTGGGCGGAGTGAAGCATGCGCTGATCCTGTTCCGGAGTTCTGTTCTGGGTGTCAAGAAGTTCCCAGGTCAGGTTGAAAAGGCTCACCGCGAAATGCCGGTGCATCTCCTCTTTGGTTCCGCTGATTTCAGTCATGCTCTCTCGTCTCCCGCTTTGCCTTCCCTGGCCTGATGGAGGTGAAGGTCACGCTGGGGGAAGGGAATGGTTATGCCTTCGGCGTCGAAGCGCTTCTTTATCTGCTCCTGTACCGAGAAGAACACACTCCAGTAATCCTGGGTCTTTACCCATGGTCTTACCGCAATGTTCACGCTGCTGTCCGCCAGAGCAAGTACTCCTATGGTGGGTGGCGGATCTCTGAGGATCCGTTCGTCCGCTTCGAGAATACCTTCCAGAACCTTCCGAACCCTGTCCAGATCATCGGCGTAGCTGACCCCGGCCACCATGTCCACCCGACGCTGATCCCGGGCGGAGTAGTTGGTGATGCTGTCCGCGGTAAGCTTGCCGTTGGGAAGGATGACCTTCCTGTTGTCCGGGGTTTTCATTTCGGTGGTGAAGATGCCGATGGCCTCCACCGTTCCCGCGGTGCCTCCCCCCTCTATGAAGTCACCCACCTTGAAGGGCTTGAAGATGATCATCAGCACCCCGGCGGCGAAGTTGGCCAGGGAGCCCTGAAGGGCAAGACCCACCGCGAGGCCCATGGCACCCAGGATGGCCACGAAGGAGGCGGTCTGGACCCCAAGCTGACCGATGGCCGCAATGATGATGAAAACCATCACCGCCACATATGACACGCTGGATGTGAAGGAGACCAGGGTTTCATCCACACCGTGCTTGCGCAGCAGCTTTTTCAGAAGCTTTCTGATTCCCTTTGCCGCGAATCGCCCGATGACAAGAATTGCCAGGGCGCCCACGACCCTCAATCCGTACAGCGCCAGCCATTCCTGAATGGTGGTCAGAATCCGTTCCATTCAACGCCTCCAGTCTCTGAATGCAGTCTTCTTCCCTGTGTGCGGTCTCAGAGCTTCAGGGGTTTCACTATCCGCAGCACTGTATAGAGAAGCGCGGTTCCACCAAGAGCGCCGGCGATGTACCACGCCCAGGATCCGCCTTCGCCGCTGCCCAACACTGCGAAAATTGCCGCTATGAGCAGGAAGACGATGTTGAAATTCACAACCCTTGCCATCTTGCCCACCGGATACTCGGCGGCGATCACATCCCCGGATGAGGCGTTGACCAGGGCCTTGTACGGCTTGCCGCTGTAACTGTAACTCATGAGCCACAGCGGAAGGTAGACGAGGTCCGCCTTTTCCACTTCAACAGTGGTGTCGCAGTCGGTGAGTTTGGTGGCCTTGCTTTCCGCGGTTTTCGCGTGGCGGTTCACGATGCGGCTTCTGGCGTTTCCCTCGGCCCTTTCCTGTGTGATCTGCCCGTTCACCAGGTTCTTTTCCATTCCGGAATCCTTGATTTTCTCGATGGAGAAGCCAACGGTCCCTTCCAGAAGGTTCTTGTTGGGGCTTGAGGCGCCGCCGCCGCTTCTGAGCCAGAACTTGCCCCAGTCCGGGTGGACGCTGGCCTTGCCCGGCTCCAGCATGTCGACTCCCCAGAACTCGCTGGTTTTCTCCCGGGCGTAGACGGGCCAGGTAAACTCCTCGGTGAACCTGCCGTTTACGGGTTCCCAGTAGGTTTCCGTTTTCTTGTTGTCGCCGGTTCCCGTCGTTCGGGTTTTACGGTTCATTCCCCGCCAATGGGTGGTTGCCCGGGCGGTTATGATCCAGTAAGGAAGCACGAGAGGATTGGTATCGTTGATCCGGGCCTCCGCGGGAAGGTCTTTGGGCTTGTGGAATCCCTTCTGCATCCATTTCCTGAGAGCGGCGCCGGCGGATCCGGCGTTAAGCTCCGGGCTCAGCATGTAGTGGGACTCGACCTTGATGATGTTGTCCAGCCCGGCGAGCATGGTTGTGGTTCCGCAGTAACAGCAGGTGATGACCGCCTCGCCCTCCATGTAGCTCAGGGGGGCGCCGCAGTTGGAACAGCTTATCTTCTTCTCGTGATAGGCTGATTTCTGCGTTTCCGAACTGGCCCCCTGGGCGCTTTCCTGAACATTCTCCTCTTCCATGGATATTCCCCCCTGTGTCGGTTTTATGGCTCCGAATCCCTGAACAATGGCTTCCGCCTTAGAAATTCATCCGCCAGTTGGCGTAAAGATCGGTGTAACCGCTAAGGTTCTCGTTCTCGTAGCCGTAGTTCCGGCCCCCGATCTGAAGTGTGTTGTTCCGGCTGAACAGGTCGAGGTTCAGACAGAAATCGATGGCGGTCTTGTTGTCTTCCGGTTCACTGTTCGGAAGATAGTAGTTCATGGGGCTGAAAACCTCGAAGCGGACCGCGGGGCGCACCGACTGAACGAAATCCGCGCCTGTGGCAAAACTCGCGGCCACTGTGAAAAGCATTACGTTTCCGTCGTTATACTCAAAGCCCTCCACCTCGGGGCCGGCGTAGCCCAGGTTCATGTACTCGCCGGCAAAGTGCAGATCGGCGCTTTCCGACAGGGCATAGTCCGCAACGGCGAAAATGTCCAGGGCCATGCTGTTCCAGCTGCCCACGGCAATCTCGCCGGACTGCTGCTCCGGTTGGCCGATAATGGCGGCGGAAACACCCAGCTTCAGCCAATCCATGGGATCTGCCGTCAACCGGGCTGTGAACTGCTTGTTCACTGTGGTGTCCGCCATGCTGTTGTTGCCCGTGCCGTTGGTCAACGCCAGGTCAAGGGCCATAAGATCAAGCCCGACGCTCAGACATGCGCCTATGTCACGGCCGCCGTAGGCCATGAAGTCCGGCGCGGGCAGAACCGCCGCCCTGTAGGCAAAGGGCATGGTGGCGCTGCTGAGGGTGTTGGCGTAACCGAAGGGAAGTTTGAACTGCCCTCCCTTGAGGGTGATGTTTTCGGTGAGATGCAGGTTCAGGAAAAGGTCGGTCAGCCTTATGTTGCCGCTCGAGCTGTAAAGCTCGAGGCTGAACTGGCCGTCCACATTGTCGTTAAGTTTGGGAAGCCAGTCGATGATGGCGCAGGAGCTCATGCTGTTTTCGGGGTTGGCGCCGCTTGCGCCGTAGAAATCCCACCGGAAAAGGCCGGAGCCCCTGAACCGGACCATCTCGGAGCCTCCGGTAGCGAACTCGCCGGCGGCCAGAGCGGCCACGCTGACAATCATGACGAAGGCAATCGCTTTCTTCATATTCAACCCCTTCCGTTTCCGGGAATAGCCGGTCTTCCGGCGTTTGATCCGCTGGATTATATTTTCTTAGGATGGGCCGTGCAAGGAAATCCCCCGCTAATCTTTTGGGAGACTCTTTGATAACTTCACTTCCGCCCCTGGTGTTCCTTCTCTTCGCAACCCTTCTGGGCCTTGCGGTGGGCAGTTTTCTGAATGTCGCCGCATGGAGGCTTCCACAGGGAAAATCCATCGTGCGCCCGGGAAGCGCCTGCCCGGCGTGCGGCGCGCCCATAGCCCCCCAAGACAACATCCCGGTTCTGAGCTGGCTTCTTCTCGCGGGGAAGTGCCGTTCCTGCCGGGTCGGGATACCGGTGGTCTACCCTGTTGTGGAGCTCTGCACAGGCCTTCTCTTCCTGGCCGCCGCTTTCCGGACAGGCATGACCCCGCTCTTCTTCCATCATGCCCTGTTTCTGTCTCTCATGGTGCTTTCGGTCAGAACCGATATCGAGCATTTTCTTATTCTGGATTCGGTATCAATTGGCGGAACCGTTGCGGGGCTGTCGCTTTCCCTTGTTCCTGAAGCGCCGGGGTTTCTGCCGGCCCTTCTGGCGGCGGCGGGAGCGTTTCTGTTCTTCCTGCTTGTGCGGGCCTTTTCAGTGGCCTATCTGAAGTCACGCAAGGTCCGGGTCGAGGCGCCGGAGGGTTTCGAGGAGGAAGAGGATGATTTCCAGTCCGGCCTCGGCTGGGGCGATGTGAAGCTCGCGGCATGCCTCGGGGCCTTTCTGGGGCCGGGTCCGGTGGTGGCCGGGCTTTTCCTTTCCTTTCTCGTCGGAGCGATGTACGGCCTTCTGATTCTTGCCCGGGGCGCACGGAGGGCACGCCCCATTCCCTTCGGTCCGTTCATGGCCGTGGGCGGGGGAATCGCCCTGTTCTTCGGAGATGTTCTATGGAATGCCTACAGGGGTTTCTACCTCTGAAGCATGAACACCTTCAGCATATCCGGACAGGATATCACCGCCCGGGTCGAGTTGCCGTTCACCGCCATGTCCGCAGGAGAGCCGAAGGCGTTTGACTGGGTAACAATCGTATTGTCCAGGATGTCCACGATAACAATGCCCTGCCCCGGTACGGAAGCGTAGATGAACCTGCCGTCGCCGGTGGCGCACACCGCCACCGCCGGCGCTGTAATGTCGTAGCTTTCCGTGTGAAGGCCGGTGTTCACATCCACGGCCCATACCTGGGAAACCCCTTCCACGGTCATGAGCATTTCCTGGCCCGGAAGCGGGAAGAAATCAGTTACCGCCCCCGGAGCCTGGAATGTCATCTCCGAGGACAGGTCTACCGTGGAGATTCTGTACACCCTTCCCTGGGCGTTTCCCGCGAACACATAGCGTCCGTCGGAACTCATGGCGGCGGCCCCGGGGTTATTGGCGCCTGTCTGCCCCTGGGCGGTTATCTCCCAGTTGCTGGTGCTCACCTTCACCGCGGTTCCGTCACTGCAGAGAATCACCAGCAGGGTGGACTGGGGTTTGGGAAGAATGAAGGCCCCCGGCGCCGGAAGAGGCAAGGGCTGACGCTGGATGTAGGTTTCGTTGCTTACTATGTGAAGCAACGGCCCTGAAACCGCAAGGCCGTACCCTCCCTCGGGACTCGAAGCCGCATGGGCTATGGGTGATGAGAGGTTGACATCCGCCTTGACGAATCCCACATCCCTGTCCAGAAACAGAAGCCTCGTGCCCGCCGCGGCCAGGGCGTCTCCCTGGGCGCCGAGAAAGCAGCAGACCATGGAGGGTTCTCCGGTGTCCACATCCATAAGATAGAACAGGGGAAAGTCTCCCTGGATGGAAGGGGAGGAGGGGCCGCACCCGGCGGACAGAATCAGCGGAACCAGAATCGCTGCAGAAACTTTCATGATGACTCCTCAAGCATGCTTTTCATTGCCCGGGCATCAATGGCGGCCCGGCCCATATGGCAATTGTTGAAGAATACATAAGCTCCCTTCCCCCGGGAAGCCATCACACGGATTGCCGCCGCCCACTCCCCCAGCTCTCCGGGAGTGTACCGGTAATCGTACCTTTCCGCTCCGCCCTTCCACCATTTTTCCCGGTTTCTTCCGTGAAGCCTTGCGTAACCGAAACTTTCGGTTGCTGGAATACCCCTGCCGGGCAGCCCGGGAAGATCCGGCAGGTCCACCGCCACCGGAACGAATCCCGTTTCCGCAACCCGCTGGAGAGGCTCGGAAGCGTACCACCTTTCATGGCGGAATTCGGCGGCCGCCGGAAGCTCTCCGAGGCGGCCCCTAACTTCGCGAAGCCATTCGAAGCTTTGTTCCGCGAGGGGGAAGGACCAGGGGAACTGGGCAAGAACGGGGCCAAGCAGGCTGGATTCCCGAAAAGGGCCGATCATTTCGTGAAAGGCTTTCCACTCCGGCTCTCCGGCGTTTCTTTCGTGGGTCATGGAGCGGTGCAGCTTCACGCAGAAAATGAACCCCGGGGGAACGGTATCAGCCATTCTCGCCGTGGATGACCCGGGAAGGATTCGGTAATAGCTGGCGTTTATCTCCAGGGCGTTGAAGCGGGTGGCGTAGAAGGCCAGCCGCTTCCCCGGGGAAAGCCCCGGGGGGTAAAACACGCCGGCCCAGTCTGGAAATGAGAAACCCGAGGTTCCGAGCCTCACGCCCCCGAGCTGAGGGGCGGAGCCTGTGAAAAGGTCCATCTGCATGCCCCCTCTGCAGCGATGAATACAGGGCGCTGTTCCGTCCGTCAATGTGATGCGTGAAGGATAGTGCTTTGCATCTCCCCGAAACAGCACGGGCGGTTCCTTCTGAGCCCGGTTCAGCTGCCGCACTGTTCGAAGCGGCTCAACCTTAGCATCATTGGAGCATCATTTGGCTTGGCCGTCACGGAGGAGGGATGCAATGTTGAAACTGTTGGTTTGCCTTTCAGTGTGTTTCCTTCTGGTCTTCACCGCATGCGGCGACAACTCCGCTGGTCCCTCGGATCCGCAGCCTCCGGATGATTTCCCCGGGAAGAAGGCGGACAGCTGGATGGCGCCTTCGGGTTCCGGAAGCAGCCAGATATTCAATCTGCAGTCCCCCTCCGGGAATTCCGACAGAGTGTACTTCTGGCTCAGCGAGATGACTGCCGGTTCCTACGACAAGCTCGTGTGCTACGCGAACGGCTACACCCAGTCATCTCCGGAGTTTCCCCGGGGAAGCGCTTCCCACTACGCGGTAATCCCCCAGACGGGGGAAGTCATCTACTCCAGTTACTCCGAGGGAAGCGGAACCACAGTCGTCCTGGCCACCGCCGACCTTCTCACGCAAACCGAGTTCACCACCAGTGAGACGGTAACGGGGTTCATCCCGATGCTGGGCGGCGACAAGATCCTGATGTGCCGGGACGTGAACGCGGTGGTGCTGCAGTTGCCCTCCCTGGCCAGAGTAGACACCGTGCTCTGCATGGTCTCGCGGGGATTCTCGGTTGAGGGCCACGGCACATACGGTTACTCCGACAACATGATCCTGAAGTTCGATCCGGTAACCTGTCAGATCACCCGGAACGCCCTGACAGGCTCGGAATGCAGGCCGGTGATCAGCGGGGACGGAAAGCTTCACCTCATGAAAGACGGCATGCTGACGATACTCAACGCCAATGACCTGACCATGGTTGAATCCATGGCAACCCCCTCCTCCTCCATCTTCGCGCTGCATCCGGTTGGCAATTCGGTGTTCCTGTACACGGTATCCACCGGCAACACCATCGACATCTTCGACCTGGCCGAACTGTCATGGAAGGGAACGGTTGACGGGCTCACGCTGGTCAATCCCCTCCTGGAACTTATCTCTCATCCTGGCAGGAACGAACTGTGGGGGTTGACCGTCAACGCGCAGAACCGCTACGAGGTGTTCAAGGTAGCGCCCTGACGGACCGGCCGCCTGATCCGGGTCAGACTCTCGTCGAAGCGGATTTTTACTCACCATGATGGGGTCGACAGTTGTCCTTAATTTGAGGACATATGTCCTGGAAATGAGGACAATATGCTTGATGTTCTCTTCTCGAGGCTCCGTTCGCCAATGTGGTGTACGAAGGATACCTCAATCAGAAACAAGCATTCTTGCTGCTTTGAGTTCCGCTGAGGTTTGCAGAATAGCAACAAACTTTGTATATGGGGCAAGCCCCGAATATCTCCGTGAATCAGGCTTAAGGAATCAGGAAGCCACAGTCCTCATCCCGGGGTTACGCTTTTCGCATCAGGGCCACCCCCCTGCCCCGGGGAATACAGGGCCCTGGCGCTGGAAATGGCCCTTTCGCCGTAACGGGTGCGGACCTGGTCTGCGGCGCGGTTCAGGGCTTCGGTTCTTTCCGGGAAGAATGTGAGCTGCGCCTCTGAGCAGGGCTCGAGGTCGGATATTGAAACGCCGATGAGGCGAATCGGCGATCTTATAGCGGAAAGGGCCATCTCCCTGGCGATTCGGAAAAGGGTCTGGTCCTGGTTGCTGGGAAGGGGAAGGGACCTTCTCAGGGTGAGGCGCTTCAGGTTCCGCAGGCGGTACTTCAGGATGAGGGTGCGCCCCCGGAAGCCTGCGTCCCGGGCTCGCCGGGCGGTTTTCTGACAGACCCGGGCCAGGGCCGGCAGATACTCCCCGGGAGAAAGGACATCTCTGGGGAAGGTGTGCTCATGGCCCATGGATTTCGGGGGGTCGATGTGACCGAAGGGGGTTACCGGCCTGTCGTCGAAACCCCTGGCCTGCAGGTACAGCTCCTCGCCGTGGATTCCCAGGACCGCCCGAAGCTGCCCCCTGGAAAGAAGCCTGAGCTTCCCGATGGTATCCACACCCAGGGCACGGAGCTTAGTGGCGGTTTCGGGGCCCACGCCCCAGATGGCGGAAACCGGCAGGGGGGGCATGTCGTCCGGGGTGAGAAGGGCCACCCCCCTGGGTTTGGCCCTTTTGGATGCCATTTTCGCCAGGAGCCTGTTGGGGCCGCAGCCCACGCTGGCCCACAGGGCAACCCTTCCGTAGATGGCGTCCTGCACCTCTCCGGCCTTGGATTCAATTCCTCCTGGAAGGGCGGTGACATCCATGAAGGCTTCGTCGATGCTGGCGGCATGCACCAGGTGGGTGAACTGCAGAAGAACCCTGAGTATCCTTTCGGTGTAGGTCTGGTAGCGGCCGAAGCTTCCCTGAAGAAGAACGGCGTTGGGGGCAAGACGGAGAGCCATGGCCATGGACATTCCAGCGTGAACCCCAAGGGCCCGGGCTTCGTAGGTGCAGGAGGTTACCACGGAGCGGAAGCCGGGGTCGCCCCCGACGATCACCGGCTTTCCCAGCAGCTCTTCCCGGCCCAGGAGTTCGATGGAGGCGAAGTATGCGTCCATGTCTACATGAAGGATATGCCGTTCAGGCGCCGGGGGAATAGGCATAGTCCACCGTCCAGCCAAGGGTGTGGGTGTTGAAGCTGATCTCATACACATCGCCCGCGGAAGTGCGAACCACGAAGTGGTAATTCATGATGCCGCCCCGGCGGCTTTCCCAGGAGGATGAGACCCGGGCCACCCGGTAAACCCTTCCCTTCCAGCGGAAGCGGCAGGGAGAGACACTGCCGCCCTTGAAATGGCTTATCATCTCTATGGGTTCGCCGAGTTCCTGCACCGCCTGCACCACCCTTCCGGCGGAAGAATGGTGAACTTATGTTTACATGTCAAGGCCCGAACGGCTCTCCGTGGCGCGGCGACCACCGGCGGGGGCTGAAATCCCGGGCTTTGTGTGTATAATCCTTTGTGTTTCAGGCCGGGAATTCAACCCCCAAACCACGGAGGGCATACGGGTGTCTCCGCCGCCAGGCTCGATTTCTGTTGTTCTTCCCATGTACAACGAGGAAAAAAACGCCGAGAAAGCCGTGGAAAGCCTTGACAGGGTTCTTTCAGGAGCTTTCGACGACTACGAGATACTGGTTGTGGAAAGCGGAAGCACCGATCTTACCGTTGAAATCGCGGACAGGCTCGCCGACTCGAATCCCAGGGTTCGGGTGATTCACCAGATCAACAGGGAGGGGCTCGGCAGCGCCATCCGCCTGGGCTTCGCCAACGCCAGGAAAGACTACATTCTGTACATTGACAGTGACGAGCCCTTCGATGTCGAGGAAATAGCCGGAGTGATACCTCTTCTCGACCCGGAAAGGGCCCTGATAGGATACAGGATAGGAGAAAGGGAGAGCTTCAAGCGCAAGCTTTTCAGCAGGGTGTACAACACTCTGGTGGAACTGGTGTTCAGGCTCGGGGTGCGGGATGTGAACTTTTCAATGAAGCTCATTCCCCGAAACCAGCTTCAGAAGCTGGACCTGCGGGCGAACGGCTGTTTCTACGACGCGGAACTCATTGCCGAACTCAAGCGTGCGGGAACCCCGATCACTGAAGTCGGTTTCGAGTACAACCAGCGGCAGTACGGCATGTCCTCTCTGGACAGGTTGCCTGTGATCCTCGACATTCTTTGGGAGATGCTGGTTTATCTTTTCAGGAAGAAAAGGAGGGTCACCCCTTGAAACGGGCACTGGTCACCGGCGCCGGGGGTTTCATCGGCCATCACCTGGTGCGTCTTCTGCTTGAACGCGGTGTGGAAACCGTGTGTTTCCTCCGCTACTCCTCCACGGCTTCCATGGGGCTTCTTTCCCACCTTCCGGAACAACTTGCCGAAGGGGTGAACCCTGTGTTCGGCGACATCCGCGACCCGGACGCGGTGAAACGGGCGGCGGCGGGATGCGACACAATCTTCCATCTCGCGGCTCTTATAGGCATTCCCTACTCGTTCCTCTCCCCCCGGGATGTGGTTTCGGTGAATGTGGGAGGCACACTGAATGTTCTGGAAGCCGCCCGGGAAACAGGAGCCCGGCTGGTGGTAACCTCCACCAGCGAAGTATACGGCACCGCGGTGCGGGTCCCCATCACCGAGGAACACCGGTTGCACGCCCAGTCGCCCTACGCCGCGTCCAAGACCGCAGGCGATCAGCTTGCCCTCAGCTACCATTGCGCCTACGGCATTCCGGTCACCGTCTGCCGTCCCTTCAACACCTACGGGCCGGGGCAGTCCCGAAGAGCGGTGATCCCCACCATAATCACCCAGGCGCTGTGGGGAGAGCGCATCGAGCTGGGCTCAACGGAACCCACCAGAGACCTGGTCTTCGCCGGCGATACCGCCCGTGGCTTCGAAGCCCTTTCTGAGTGTTCCTCCGCCCTGGGCAGAGTGGTTCAGCTGGGCACCGGCGCCGAGATTTCCATCGGAGACCTGGCCCGGCTTATTCTGCGAATCCTGGGCCGCGAAAGCATGGAAATCCACAGCGCTCCGGAGAGGATGCGGCCCCCGGGCGGCGAAGTGATGCGTCTGGTGGCGTCCAATTCCCTGGCGGACGAACTGGCGGGATGGAAGCCGGAAGTTCCCCTGGAAGACGGCCTCAGGGTCACCGCGGAGTGGATTCGGGATCATCCGGAGCTTTATCCCCCCCGGGGGTATGTGATATGAATACCGCCGTCATCCTCGCGGGAGGCAGGGGAACCCGTCTTGCCCCCTACACCGCTGTCTTTCCCAAGCCACTGGTTCCCATAGGAAACTATCCGGTGGTGGAGATACTGGTCCGGCAGCTTTACGCCGCGGGCTTCCAGCGCCTGGTTTTCGCAACCGGCCATCTCTCCGAACTGCTTCGGGCCTACTTTCACCAGCACCCGCTGATAAAACGGGGCGTTGAGTTCTGCTGGGTCAGGGAAGATGAACCGCTGGGCACCGCGGCGCCCCTGGGTCTTGTGAAGGATTTTCCCGGGAACGCCCTGGTCCTCAACGGCGACCTGTTTACCACCATGGATTTCTCCGCCTTCTTCCGGGGGCATGTGGAAAGCGGCTGCGCTCTGACAGTGGCCGCCCATTCCAGGAATGTGAGTCTGAACCTGGGCGTGCTCTCCCGTGAGGGAGACCGGGTCACCGGCTACCATGAGAAACCCTCCTACACCTTCGATGTGAGCATGGGCATCTACGGGGTTTCAAAAAGGGTTCTGAACCACATTCCCGGGGAATCCAGGATGGACTTTCCCGAACTGGTCACCAGGCTTCTTGAGCGGGGGGAAACCGTCCGCTGCGTAGATCCCGACTGTCACTGGCTTGATATCGGAAACCCCGACGACTACGCTGCCGCCCAGGAGGAGTTCGAAAAAAGGGCCTCCCTCTACATGCCGGAAGACTGAGCATGAACATTCTCCTGACCGGCGCCGGGGGTTTTCTGGGCAAGGCGCTGCTTCGAAAGGCCGGGCCGGACCTGAAAATAACCACACTGGACAGGGTCGCTCTTCCGGGAAGGCACATTCTCTGCGACATCACCGATGAGACAGCCCTTCGCAAAGCGCTTTCAGGCCGCGCCTTCCACGCGGTGATACACCTTGCCGGGCTTCCTTCCGGCTCCCCGGAAGAACTCTTCCTGGTCAATGTCCGGGGAACCGCGAATCTGGCGAAGACGGTACAGACCCGCAGGTTCGTCATCGCGTCGTCTTGCGCGGTCTACGGTGAGCCCCGCACCCCGGACGGCGCCGTGTCCGAGGGGCACCCCACCGGACCGGTTTCCCATTACGGCCGCAGCATGCTGGAGCGGGAGCACGCGGTTCCCGATGGCGTGGCTCTGAGGCTATTCAACATAATCGGCCCGGGGCAGCGGCCTGGAATGCTGGTTCCCGACCTGGCGGGAAAACTCGCCCGAATAGCTCTGGGACTCCAGGACGGGCCCCTTGTCACCGGCCCCTTGACCACGGAAAGGGACTATCTGGACGTTTCAGACGCCGCCGGGGCTTTCCTGGCCGCGGCATCCGCGTCGAATTCCCCGGGAGTTCTCAACGTGGGCTCGGGGATGTGCCACACCGGAATGGATGTTCTGAACGCCCTGGCGGAAGCCATGGGAGTTCATCCGGAAATCGTGTTTGAAGACCGGCCTTCCGGCGTTTTCAGAATCCGGGCGGATATCCGCGCCGCCGCTGCCTGTCTTGGCTTCAAACCCGGGGTTTCATTTTCGGAATCCCTCGGGGCGGTGGCGGATGACTGGCTGAACAGGAGTGCAGACCCTAAGGCTTCTTCGGGCTTCTTCGGGCGATAACCGCCAGCAGAAGGCTGAGTTCAAAGAGAAGGTACAGGGGCAGCGCCAGGATCACCTGGGTCACCGGGTCAGGCGGGGTGATAAGGGCGGATACAACCAGCAACGCGATTACGACGTGTTTCCTGGCCTTCCCAAGGGTTTGCGGAGAAACAACCCCAAGTTTTGTAAGAAGCATCACTGCCAGGGGAAGCTGAAAGGCCGCGCCGAAAACCAGAAGAAACATCCCCATGAAACTGATGTAGCCTGAGACGCTCCAGCTTCCATGAATCACACCGGTTTCAAAGCTCCGGAACAGCAGCAGCGTCGGGCGCAGCATGACGAACCAGGCGAATGCCGCGCCGGCGATGAACAGCAGCAGACACGAAGCCACCGCCGCGAGAAAGGCCCTGCGCTCGTTCCTGTAAAGCCCGGGGGCGATGAACATCCATATCTGCATAAGGATCACCGGGGACGAAACCACAGCGCCTGCCACCAGGGACAGTTTGAGGCTGGCTGTGACGGCTTCCGCCGGCGACAGGGCCAGAAGGGTTCCTCCGGCGGGAATCGTGGCAACCCCCATGATGCTTCGGCTGAAGACGAAAGCCACGGCCGTTGTCAGAACAAGAGCGGCTATCATTATCAGAAGCCGCTTTCTCAGTTCCTCTAGATGTTCCCAGAAAGAGCCGTCACCGGTCATGGCCCAGGGCCTTCAGCGCTTCCCGAAGCAGCTTCTCCTCCCTGTCCGGAGGAATCATCTCGAGCCGGCAGTCCTCCCAGCCCCGGGGAATCACCCAGACTCTTCCGTCGCCGGTGGTCTTCTTGTCCCTTCGGATAAGGGGCATAACCTCTTCTGCTTCCGGGGGCCGTGACAGCCTGGTGGGAAGACCGAGGGCCGCGATTGTGCTCTCCAACTCCAGCGCGAGGTCATTCTCACCCCCCATTCGGGCCGCGGCGGGAATACCCAGGGCCACCGCCTCTCCGTGGGAGATGGACAGAAGCATCTCCAGGGCATGCCCCAGGGTGTGCCCCAGGTTAAGGATTTTTCGAACGCCCCTGTCATTAAGGTCCTGCCTCACTATGCGGCCCTTCACGGAAAGGCATCGGGAAACCGCTTCGTTGCAGTCGCCCCGAAGAATCGCGTCGCATGCCTTCCGGTCACCTATCAGCCCGGTTTTTACAACCTCGGCCTTTCCCGAAAGAAGCTCGGCTTCCGGCAGGGTTTTCAGAAAAGCCGTACAGATTGTGATGGTTTCCGCGGGATGGAAGGTTCCCACCTGGTTCTTCACACCGGAAAGGTTCAGCGCGGTTTTCCCGCCAAGGCATGCGTCCGCCATGCACAACAGGGTTGTGGGAACCAGTTCGAGCCCCACGCCCCGCATCCAGGTTGAGGCTGCCAGAGCGCCCAGATCGCACACCGAGCCTCCACCGGTGACGCATACCGCGCTTTCGCGGTTGATTCCCGCTTCGGCGAATGACTTCCACAGTTTCACAAGGTTTTCATGGGTCTTGCAGGCTTCCCCGCCGGGAATAACCACCCGGGGCTTGTTCCACGAAAGCCTGGCGCCCCACAGGGCTTCGACCCGGGAGTCTATCAGCAGAAGGTCCGCCCGGGATTCGATTTCTTCCGGCTCCCGGGCCGGACGCACGGTGGTGCCCGGACTTTCACCTGGCCAGATAAAGGTCAGGGGCTCCATACAAGCCATATGAACACCGCCCCCGCGGCGGTGGCCGCCAGTGTGAAGGGCAGACCGATTTTCGAGAAGTCCCAGAAGGAAACCTTGTGCCCCTGCTTTCGAAGCAGTGAGACCGCCACAATGTTGGCGCTGGCCCCGACCGGGGAGATGTTTCCCCCAAGGCAGCTCCCCATGAGCAGGCCGAACACCAGGTAGTAATGGCTTCCCTCGGGGCCTGTCATGTTGAATGCCAGGGCCCGGGTTACGGGAATCATGGCGGTTACGAAGGGAATATTGTCAACGAAGGCGCTGATTATCATGGAGCCGACCACGATCATTACATAGGCCGTAAGGGGGTTGGCGCCGGCGGTTTCGGCCAGGAAGGCCCCCGCCGTCTCCATCACCCCGAACTCGTCCAGGGCCGCCACCATGAAGAACACTCCGCCCAGAAGAAACAGGGTGTCAAGGTCAAAGGCTTTCACCAGATTCCAGGGTGTTCTCTCCATGGAGCCCATGACTGCTTTTCTGCTGCGGTACATGGCGTACCACACAACGGATGCGGCGCCCCCTCCGGCGCAGAGAAGCCCGGCGGCGGTCCCCACTCCGCTTTCGAACACGCTGAGCAGGGCAAGGCCCGCGATCACAACGCCAAGAATGTATACCGGAGCCCAGCTCACCACCGGAGTGATCCTGACATGGGGCACCGCGTCTCTGCTTCTTCCGATGAAACGCCACAGCACGCCGAAGGATGCCACCGCGCCCGCCTGCACCGCCCAGAAGATGCCGGGTTTGCCGTGCATGAAGAAGAAGTCGTTGAAACCCATGTTCTCGCTGGCGGCAAGGATCATGCTGGGGGGGTCGCCCACCAGGGTCGCGGTGCCCTGAAGATTGCTGGCCACGGCGATGCCCACCAGCAGGGGAACCGGGTTCGCGCCATGCTTCCTGCATACCTCAAAGGCGATGGGGGCCACTATCATCACCGTGGCCACATTCTCCACGAAAATGCTTATGAAGCTGGAAAGGGCGCAGATGAGCATCGCCGCCCAGCCGTAATTCCTGCTGCCGTTGATGATCCTGCCCGCGAGGTTCGACGGTATCCCGACATCTATCATCACTTCCGCGATGAACAGAATTCCCCCGAATATCAGAAGAACATTCCAGTTGATTCCGCCGATCAGCCCGGGTATGTCAATGACATGGCCCAGCAGAAGGCTCGCGGTAACCGCCAGCCCCGCCCCGATCCATACCACCACCCCCCGGTGTTTCTGGGCAAGGGCGATATAGCAGTACACCAGTCCGAAGAAGATGGAGAAAAGCGCGCCCTGGTTCAAGTTACTGCCCCGGCGTGTAGTTTGTCAGTGTAAGGGTGCTGTCCGGAGTTATCTTCGCCACCATGCCCACATCCGGCGCGAGCCAGATGTCCCGGACCGAATAAACCGTGTCCGGTGTGTAGCCCGCGGTCTGCACCCAGTTGATGACGGTTTCCTGCTGATGAACCCTGTAGCAGTTGTCCCACTCACCGTTCGGAGATGTTTCGGGGCCTGTTACCACTGTGCTCCTGATCCAGGTGTGGCTCAGTGTCACCCCCTGGCTCACCACCTGAGCCGAGGCCGAATCCCGCCGGGCCATGCCGTGGGCCAGGGGCCATTCAAGGTAGGTCACCCAAGCCTGATACACCGGAACTTCGAAGCCGTTGAACAGAACCCTGCGGTCTTCGTAATGTTCCAGCCTGCCTTTTTCGTTTATCCAGTAGTCGTATCGGGCGCCGGATTGCAGCCGGTAGCACGGCCTCTGGCCTATGATGACCTGGTCCACCACCGTGACGATTCTGGCGCCGCCTCCTTCAACGGAGTATTCCCAGACACTGCCGATTCCGTCAACGGGCATGTAATTGGAGCTGAGCCTCAGGTACAGGGGGTTGCTGTCGCAGCCGGACATGAGCACCGCAAGCAACACCGCGGCAAGTATTGTTCTGGTCACAGCGGCACCTCCCTGGAAACTGAAAGGACAAGTCTGAATGTGTCTCCGGTTTTTTCCGATGCCATAACGCTTTCCAGGTCGAAACCGAGACCCGCCCGCCAGGGGTGGCCGAGGCTGAGATCCCATCTCACCCCCGCCCGCCAGAAGGGGTCCCAGCTTGATGGGTCGGTTCCTCCACCGGATTCCAGCGCAGTTCTGCACATGCCCAGGGAAACCGCTATTCCGGGGTTGAACGACGCGCTGCCGGGATTCAGGTAAAAGGCGGCCCTGAGCGAGGGTCTGAACATGAACAGGCTGGCGTCACCGCTGTAGGTGTGCGAGAAAGTGGAAATGTCCGCTGATGCCCCGACCCTGAGTTTTGGTGTAACCCTGTACTCGCCTCCCAGACCCATGTTCAGCCCTGTCCCGAAGCTTGATCCCCAGCCCCCCAGGGCGAATCCGGGGCCGATTTCCGCCATCAGATCAGCTGTTCCCGCGGAAGCCGTAACCGCGAATGCCAGCGCCGCAAGGATTGCCCTTTTCAAAAGCACCTCCTACACTACCTGTATCATGGGAAGAGCCTGATACCTGCTGCCCACGATCAAAGCAAACCTGTCCTCCGAAACGCGCCTGGCGCTCTCCAGGGCAAGCTCGGGGGTGTTGTTCTCCTGGCTGAGGTGAGCCAGGACGCATGTACTGAGAGCGGGATGGGAGAGTTTTTCCAGAAGACTCGACGCGTCTTCGTTGCTGAGATGGCCCAGACCCGAGGACACCCTCTGTTTCAACGGCCATGGATACGGGCCGTCCCACAGCATTTCAAGATCGTGGTTGAACTCCAGCACGAGGCCGTTGCATCCGGAAAGCATATGTGTTGTCAGGGGGCCCGCCTCCCCCATGTCCGTGGCGATTCCCAGCCTTACACCCCCGGCCTCCACCACGAATCCCGAAGGGTCCGCGGCGTCGTGGGATGTTCGGAAGGTTGTCACTCTGAAGGGGCCGAGATCCACCGAATCTCCGTTTTCATAACACTCGGCGCCCGCCGGAAGCCTCTGCCGGTCAAGACCGGCGCCGGTGAATGTTCCAGGTGAGGAAAAGACGGGGATTCCCCATTTTCGAGCCAGAACTCCCACACCCCTGGAATGGTCGCAATGCTCATGGCTCAGGAAAATGCCCAGCGGGCTCGGGGCCGTGAAGCCGGAAATGTTGAGCCTGCTCAGGTGTTCCCGGCCGCTGAGACCCCCGTCGAAGAAAATACACCGGCCTGATTCCTCCACCACCAGGGCGTTGCCGTTGGACCCCGAAGAAAGAATACCGAGGTTCACGGCGCCACCATCATGTGAAAAAGGTGGGGCCCGTATTCATGTCGGGGTGAACCGGCTCCCCAAAAACCTCGCAGAACTGCCTCGCCTTGCGGGGGCAGGGAGTTCAGGCTGTAAACGCACACACCTCCGGCGCCCCTGGCCAGGGCTTCCGCCGCCCCGGCAAGCGCCGATTCCACGCTCTGGTTGTAAACCGCTATTCCGTACACGACATTCGAGGCGTACTCCGCGGTGGTGACCCGGGCCAGTTCCAGCGCCTGACTCCGGTTCGACGTGTATGCCATGGGGCATACGAAATCAACCAGCCCCCGGGCGAGCCAATCCCTCCATGGGCTTCCGAACTCACTGGCGGCGGTGTGGGGATTGGCCATCACCGCGCAGGAAAGGAGAGTTGAAGGAGAAGCGGAGTTCAACCGGAACCGGACGGTTTCCACGGTCATGGTCACCTGGTTCGCCTTCCAGTCCCTCCATAGATCAGGGGATTCCGAAGGCATTCGGCCGGTTTCATTGAAGAACATGGCCACGGACCGGGGTTCGTAACCGAAGGATGAGTTGGGGTAGCGTATGTAGTCCAGATGGATGCCCTCTACCGGGTAGTTCATGGCGATCTCCACCGCGATGGAGGCGATGAAGGCCCTTACATCCGGAAGTGAGGGAGAAAGGGTCGCCCCCACAAGACCTGCCGCTTCGGCTTCCCTCTGGGTGAAGTCCCGGGTGGATTTACCCGAAACATGGTCCATGAACCATTCGGGGTGGGCATGCCACACATGGGATGAATCGGAGGGTTCACGGGGGGACGACCACACCAGGAACGCGTTCACCCACGCGTGAACCTCCATTCCACGGGGCTTGGCCCTGGCTATCAGATAGGCCAGGGGGTCGTCGTACCCGGAATACGGCGCCCGGGGAAGAATATCCGACCGGTAGTAGGCTTCGGCCCGGCCCACCACCTGAACGATGAGGCCGTTGGCGCCCGCCGCCTCCGCCCTGAGAATCAGCCTGTCCAGCGAATCAGGGTGGGCAAGGGCGTCTCTGGAAACCCAGAAGTACCTGCAGTTTCCCTCACCAAGGGCAATGCCGGTGACAATCACGAGGCTGAAAATGCAGAAGAGTTTTCCCATAGTGGTGTAAGATACTTTCGGAACCGCTGTTTTCAAAACGACAGGGTCATCCCCCGAGGATACTCGGAAACTCCTCTTTTCTCGGGCGGTCAAACAGGATTTCGATGACTTCCTCGAAGCTGATCTCTCCCCTGATCATCCGGGCTACCGCCTCGGTTATTGGAAGCTCAACCCCGAGCCGTTCCGCAAGCAGAAGAAGAGCTTCGCTGGTGGCCACCCCCTCCGCCAGGCCTGAGGCGGAATGACCCAGGGCAAAGGCCTCACCCCATCCCCGATTGCGGCTCCACGGGGAAAAAAGCGTGGCCTCGTAATCCCCGAGGTGGCTGAGGCCGTATGCGCTGCGCCAGTCGCCCCCCGAAGCGGATATCAGTCTGGCTACTTCCTGGGGTCCCCTGGCCATCAGGGCGCCCTTGAGGCCCGTCATACCCTTTCCGTCCAGCATTCCAGCGGCGATTCCTATCACATTCTTGGCGGCGGCGCCGATTTCGCAGCCGACAAGGTCACGGCTGTGGTACATTCTCACCAGAGCGGAGCACGCCGCGGTGGAAACCCGCAGGGCAGCCGATTCATCCTCGGATGCCACGATCATGCAGCCGGGAACCCCCTTCACGAACTCCTGCGGATGCCCGGGTCCCACCCAGGCACAAACGGACCCGGGGGCCACTCCCTCCTCGGATACTGCTTGTGAAAGCCGTTTGCCGGTTCCCAGTTCAAGGCCCTTCATGCACAGCACAAGATCAGCTCCGGACAGGTCATACCCGGCCAGAACCCGGGCCAGAACCCGAAAACTCTGTGCCGGGCAGGCAACCAGCACCAGCTCGGAGCCCCGAAGCGCGTCATCGATGGATGTGGTAAGGGAAACCTGTCCGGGAAGGGAGAGGTAGTCGTTTCCTCGGGTTTTCTGAAGAATGGAGAAAGCGGCACTGTCCGCGGGCTCCCAGCCTGTAACCTCGTGCCCAAGCCTGGACCCGTACCAGAGGTGAAAACTCCCCCATCTTCCGCATCCCAGAACCGCAAGTTTCAAGGTTTTCCTACCATCTCAGAAAATGCACATCCTTCCAATCCCACACACGGCCCGGGGAGCTGTCCACGCAGGCCGGAACCCGGTTCCATTCCAGCACCCGGGGGTCGCAGGAGCCCCGGAAGTGAATGAAGAAACTCACTGAAGAGAGAACAATGAGCGACACCACGATGACACCCCTGCGGATGCCCCCGGCGCACCTGACCTCCGCCGCGGCGGGAACAATGAAGTATACTAGGAAAGGAACCATGTCCGTGAAGAGCCTGGGGCCGATGCTGTGCCCTCCCCACCAGTGGGGAATTGCCGAGATGGCAATCCAGTGTGTGAAAATGGAGGCTGCCAGCGCCGCTTCAAGAAGCCCGAATCTTTTCCTGCGAATCAGCAGCCATCCCCCGTAGAATGCCATCAACAGAATCGGAGAGTTCACAAACAACCCCCGGTTAGGGCTGAACAGGCTGGCCGCCAGAGCCTCGGGGAAAAAGGCGCCGAAGCTCATTCTCATGGGGTGGTAGTAGGGGGGAAGGAAAGACCCGAAAGCCCCGAGATTGTGCGCCATGAACAGGATGGGGATCGGAAGTGAGAACAGAATCCCCCGCAGGGAACTTCGGGGGTACTTGAGCAGCGCGGCCGCCCCCAGGAACACCCCGGGCAGCAGACCGGTCGGCCTGACAATCCATACCATTGCAAGAACCGGAAACAGGTATCTGACCGCCGCCTCCCTCTTCTCCGCGAGAAGAAGCAGATGCACCGATACCGAAAGTAGAAGGACAACAGGACCATGCTGCCAGAGCGCCCTGCTGGCGGTGGACCAGGCGGAAGTGCAGAATCCGAACACAAACGCGGCGAACAGTGCCTCTTCAACAGCGCCTGCGAACCGCCTGGCGAAAAGGAAAACAAACACCGCGGCAACAGCCACGAAGAAAGAAGCGATGAGCCGCTCCATGCCTTCCGCCGGGTTTCGCCGCAGGTACTCCTCGAGGGAAACACCCTTGAAAAGGTTCATGTACGCGTTTATTCCAAAAACCAGCGGCAGCGACATCAGGGGGGTCCCGACGGGAAAATGGTTGTACAGGCCGCCATCCACTCCGACCAGCGGGACATAACCGTCTTCATGCATCCGTTCACTGTACTCGCTGATGTCCGGGTCGCCATGACTGAGAATGCTTGCCGC
>Ga0334884_1001211_pt1 | contig 40156 bp, 40 predicted proteins | sample GraSluR1_MG_7_FD_207215 | JGI IMG/M metagenome (GOLD analysis project Ga0334884, IMG submission 207215) | Sludge microbial communities from methane-producing bioreactor in Wageningen University, Netherlands - Granular Sludge_12_05 R1 | ecosystem: Engineered > Bioreactor > Anaerobic >... | reverse complement strand
GGCATACAGGAGGGTAGCATGAGTTATCAACATTTTATTAAAGTTATGAGTCTCCCCCAGCCCCCCTCTTTTCAACAATACAACTATCTTTGTATAAATTGTTGTCCAGGAGTATTAGACCACCATAATACCGAGAGACTTATGGAATTGGTAAGTAATATAAGAAAATTCAATACTATTTATATTGTTTTATGTGCACTTGTTATTTTGTCATGTAAAGCAAATGAGGAACATAGGGAGAATAATTCTAAAAAAGTAACATTCAATTTTGAAATTAGGGGCACGATCCCTGATATTTCAATAATATCAACATTGAGGAATAATAGCAATGAAGACCTTTGTTTTTTGATGGTTGATGATTATGAGGTTCTAAGTCTGTCGGTTAATGCAATAACGCATGACACTTTGTGGGGAGATTACAATGAGATGTTTTTATACATGAACTCTTATTACCCTCCTAAGTATTATGGCCTCACTGATACTTCAATGAATGTTTATTCATTGTTGCCTTTGTACAGTGAGTATGTTGAGTTTAGTGATTTTTATTATTATTTGCTTGATAGGTTTAGAAATATTAATGATGTTGATAAATCAACCATGTATCAAATGAATTTGCAATTATTTTTCAATAGCGCAGTTTTCATAAAAGCAAATGAAATTCGAAAGGACACAGTTCACCTAAAGAACTTATATTCAAGGTATCCGGATGAAGTCCTAAAGTTTCGCTTTTCTTATCCTGTAGAGCTCGTTTCTTATGATCTTGACACAATTAAATTATCTAAAACAATTGATCAATGGGAGCATGAATTTAAAATAGTGTTTCCAAAATATTTTGATGGTTATCGAGTTGTTTGTGATGACTTTGAAATGTCTGATTCGATTATTGTTGGCTTAAACAGAAAGTAATTCTCTTGTATTAATCTTTGCCCTGTTTGCTACGGTAATGACCATCGACTATGCAATAGAAAGGAAGTTTAAAATAAACATAGGGCAGATTTTTGAGTACTACACCCAAACTTTTGTTGTTACAACCATACAGGCAGGCGGGTCGCAGGTGATTGGCGGTATTATTGGCAATGTAGACAAGCTGGGGCGAGAGATAGTGCGGGCTACGTCCCATGGCACCTTCAACGGTGCCATGCGTGCAGCGCAAGGCGGAAAGTTTGAGCACGGATTTCTCTCAGGTTTCGTATCTTCGCTGGGTGGTAGCGCAATGCAAAGTTATGGAGGCAATATGACCTTTACAGAAAAAACAGCCATAGCCGCTGTTATTGGCGGCACGGCAGAAGCTTTAGGTGGCGGAAAGTTTGCCAATGGCGCGGTTACCGGGGCTTTTGTGATGGCGTATAATCATTTGATGGAGCCACAAACAAGGCCTGGCAGATCGCCTCTTACGAAAGAGCAGCTTGAAGTGCTTAAGGAGAAAATAAAAATGGCCACTTTTAAACACCGTGCAAGTTGGGCAAACTATGATGGTCAAACTATGGATTCAGCACCATATTGGGAAGAAAGTTTTGCTATTGAAGGAGTTGATTATGGTGATGTTTATTCAGCAGAAAATGTTGAAATCTGGCTCGGCAAGGAAACTTTGAATGTGGATATTGATTATTTTCCAAATTCGGCTGGTTCTGTGACAAATAGGATAGATATGCCAGAGGGTCTGGATTTGTCCCCCAATGGCAGGTTGTGGTTTTATACAAAAGATATTGACGGACAAGTTCTACAGATTAACTTTAATAGTAGAGAAGCCTATGATAAGTATTTTAACTTTATTAAAGCTCACGATTTAAGAAAGAACTAAGATGAAAAGATTTAATAAAATAATTCTGTCTGTTATTATTTGCATGTTATTTGGAGGTGTGCTCACCTATAAATACATGGAATACAAAGTGATTAAGAATACTGATGTTTTTTTTGTTCAAAATGCTTATCACATGTATTTACATTGGTATTTTGAATTCCCTGATTCGCAAGAACATTTTCAAAGATTTATTATCAGCTATGCGCTTGATATGGGAAAATCTACTAAGTTCATAAAAAATAATCCTTTATTAGACAATACGTTAACCTTTACACAGTACACTGATACAATACCAAGCATACGTGCTACCTTATCGAAGAAGCCAAAAAGCATTGATGACTTGATCAATAATGCCGTCCCTCTCGAAGAGTATAGTTTTTTTAATTATTTGATGAATTCAAAGGCAATATTGCTATTTGATTATCCTGCCTATAAATGTAATAGTAGCAGAAACCTAATGATTTTTCAAGGTAGTGAACCAAACAGATGTTTTGATGAGAAAGCTAAAAAAGTCACACGGATTTTGAAAGGCTTTTACAAAGGATATAACCAACATCTTGATTTGGCACAGGGTTCACAGAGTTCCTGTTATCACATTAGAGCAACTAAGCGGGATAGCACTTTTTCATTTAGCATCGAGTGCCTGCCACATGACAGCACCTGGATTGACCAACAAGGTTTGGATTTGCTTTTAGATACCTTACGAAAAAGCTTTACTATTCCCGAACTTGAATATGTTGATCACTTTTTCTTTCCATTAATTGCCAAAAACACTACATTGCAAAAGGAAATAATAACGAATCAAATGAATGATGAATAATTAATAAATTGGGTGGAAGTTATTTACAAAGTTACGGAGGCAATATGACCTTTTCAGAAAAAACAGCCATAGCCGCTGTTATCGGCGGAACGGTAGAGGCACTGGGTGGGGGCAAGCCTGCCTGCCGAAGTGGCAACGCAGGCAGGTTTGCCAATGGCGCGGTTACCGGTGCTTTTGTGATGGCGTTTAATCATTTGCATGGAGAAATGGAGCTTGTACGAAAACTCAAAAAGTATGAAAACGCAATTTATGGTATGAGCCTTCCTGATGGCACAATTATTACCAAGGATAACATTAGAATCTATTTTCAAGACCCACTAAAGGAAGGTTTTTCACAACAAGATGCCAACGCCATGTATCTTGGTGAAATAGACGGAGTGTACCACGTTACTTTCAGTATAGGCGATTATGAAGAAACCCCTGGCAATATCAGGCTAACGGTAGTTCATGAAGTATATGGACATGGAATAACAGGATATGGAGATGGGGCTGGCACACACCATAAAGCTTACTTTGCTGAAATTGACAGCCAATATTGGACGAGTGCTACGGATCGTTATAAACAACTAACTGCAAAATGGATGTGGAATTATTACTATAAAGAAGTTGGCTATCAACGAATGCCTAATAAGTACCAGTCAGTGTATGATCAATACTATAACGATTAAATAATAAAAACGGAAATGAAATACATAATAACAACACTGTTTTTTTTGTTTGCATTGGACGCTTTCTGCTGTAAATGCAAAACAATTAGCAAAGAGTTTGAATTTGAAAACTCTGATTACGTATTTATCGGGAATGTTTTCAAGGTAACGGATTCGTACTTTTTCATAAAACCAATAGAGTTTTTTAAGGGATCTAATCTAGACAATGTGAAAGTAGAAATTAATGAATGCTCAGTTTTACCTAAAGACAATGAATATTGGTTGATTTATACCAATGAAATGGGGACTGATTTGTTTTCAGTTTCACAATGTGGTTGGTCGAGGTCATTAAATCAATCTCTTATTGATATAGTACCTCCACCCCCAATAAATAGCAAAAAGATTGATGAAATAAGAACAACTGTTTACTTTAATGATAGATTATCTATTTTAGAAGCACAACTAGATATTTTGAATTTGAGACAAATGAAAATTTATAGTGAAATAGAAAGCAAAGCCATCGCAAAACCAGATTCTAATGATAATGAAAACCTCACTAAATGGACATTCATTTTAGTCTTAATTTTATTATCATTATTTATTGTTCTTACGGCAACAGTTATGTTTAAAATATACAAGAAAGGTTCAGATTAATAAACAATTTCTATTGAATTTACGCTCATGTATTTCTCTCATGATTCGCCTGCGCTGAACAGTTTTGCGTTATATTTGTTGAATGAATATACGCCACGACATCGGTGTAAGAACCTACAAATCAGTTAATTGTCGATGCATATCTTCGCTCGGTGGTAGCGCAATGCAAAGTTACGGAGGCAATATGACTTTTACAGAAAAAACAGCCATAGCCGCTGTTATTGGCGGCACGGCAGAGGCTTTAGGCGGAGGAAAACCTGCCTGCCGAAGTGGCAACACAGGCAGGTTTGCTAATGGCACTGTTACCGGGGCTTTTGTGATGGCCTACATTAGGTGATTTCTTTTACAACCTGTCCGACGAAGTTAGAATTGATATTCACGAAGCTACAGTGAATATTGATGGATATGAAATTAAAGTTTGGATTGATGGAAATCCATTTATGAAACTTGCGGGGCCAACTGACAAAACAATACCCCTGGCTGGTGCGGAATTGCCTGGGCTGAGCTTGCCGAAGTGCAATCCGTATCCGATATATTCTTTTGTAAAGCTACATAACTGTGAATAAAATGTTTGTGTGATATTTACGAAAATTGATTATTTTTGATATATGAGTAGAAATCATGAAATTTGAAACTAATTGCACTGACACCGATTACACTTCGACAGGCCTGCCTGCTGCAAGTAGGCTCAGTGCAGGCAAATCTGCGCCAGTGGGATTCATATTCAGGTAATAGTCAGGCTTGATCTTTCATTTCAAATGACAGCGTTCGGCAAATGACTGAAGCGTATGCTGTACGATTAGAGGTGCTTCCAGAAAACCCATATGCCCAACACCCTTTAGCATCAGTAGTTCTCCATGTGCCGGAAGAACGGCTTGCGCCATAATTTTCACAAGCGGCATACGGCTGTCGCTTTTGCCCAAAACAAAAAGTACCGGTACATTGATTTGTGCGAGCAGATCGATATGGCTTTCGCGTTCGCGCATTCCGGCTAAGGCAGCAACAATTGCTTTTTCGTCCTGGCTCTGCGTGATGTCTTTTATAAAGCCTGCTGATTGCGGGTTTTGCTGCAGGAAATCCGGATCGAACAGACTATCAACAAAGCCTTCGAGATAGGTTTTCTTATCTTTAGAAACCTTCAGTATGTTTTGGTTTCGCTGCTCACGTGCGTTTCCATCATCAGCAGCAGCGTGCGAATGAAGCAGTGCGAGGCCACGCAACATTTCAGGATATGCAGCTGCAAAAGCAAGGCCTACATAGCCTCCCATTGAATGCCCTGCTACAACACACTGGGTAATGTTTTCTTCCTGAAGAATTGCAGCAAGCACACCGGCCATCAGGCTCATATCGTGCCGGTCGGCCAGCATTTCTGATTGGCCAAATCCGGGCAGATCTATGGTTATCACGCAAAAATGTTCGGCAAGTGGTGCTGTAAGATTTTTCCAAACCCTGCTGTCCATCGGGAAGCCGTGAACCAGTATCAGGCATTGGCCGGCCCCTGTTATGTGGTAGGCAATTTGTTTTTGATTATAGTTGATGGTTTTCATTTTGGAATGTTCTGTTTGCTTATGAAAGACTACAAAGAATAGCGAACAAAGTTAGGATAAAGTTTGTACTGAACTGTACTGATATTTTTGAGCTGGTGTCGCTTTTACAAAAATGGAAAAGCTGATTAAATTAGTAGTCAATCTAATCAGCTTCTCAGTTATCAAAAATATTTGGTCAGCTAGAAAACTCCCGGAATTTTAAGCCATTCGCGTGCTTCGGCACAGGTGGCTTCTACTTCGGCAATGGTTTTTGGGATGGGACGACCCAACACACGATTGCCATTTTCTGTTACCAGGATATCATCCTCGATGCGTATCCCGCCAAAATCTTTGTATGTATCCACCTTATCGTAATTCACAAAGTCTTTGAAGAGACCTTCGCTTCTGAATTTATCGATCAGGGCAGGGATAAAATAGATGCCGGGCTCATCGGTCAGAACAAAGCCGGGTTTTAGTTTTTTGCCCAGACGAAGATAAGCGGTGCCAAACTGGCTCGATCGTTTTGTTTCGTCATCATAGCCTACATTGTTCTCTCCCAGACCTTCCATATCGTGCACATCCATGCCCATCATATGACCCAGGCCGTGTGGCAGAAACAAGGTGTGTGCGCCGGCAGCAACAGCATCATCGGTATTGCCTTTCATCAGCCCAAGATTTTTGAGCCCATCGGTAATGATGCGTGCAGCCAGAAAATGCACTTCGCGGTAGGTGATTCCGGGTTTGATGGCAGCGATGGTATCCAGATTGGCTTTGAGTACAATCTCATAAATCTCTTTTTGACGTGTGCTGAATTTTCCGCCCACAGGTGTTGTACGCGTGATGTCGCTGGCATACAAGGTCTGTGTTTCTGTTCCGGCATCCACTACCAGCATCCGGCCTTCTTTGAGGACGTTGTGGTGGTGGTGATTATGAAGGGTTTGTCCGTCAATACTCAGGATTACAGGAAAGGAAACAGGGCCGCCATGTGCCAGCGCAATGCCTTCGATGGTACCTGCAATTTCCTGTTCGATCATGCCGGGCTTTGCCATTTTCATGGCTGTGGTGTGCATCAGCCAGGCGATATCTACGGCTTTTTCGATCTCGGCTACTTCTATATCCGATTTTATTTCTTTGTGTTTTACAACTGCCTTGATCAGCGGGAGGCTGGCTTTGGCTTTTACTTCTGTGGCGGGGATATTAAGTAGCTGACCTAGTGTGATCATCATCGAACCACGATAAGGCGGCAGATAATGAATGGTACGGCCGGCTTTGCTTGCTTTTGCAAGGTAATCCTCAAGTTTTGAATAGGAATAGGTTTCGCCGATACCTACTTTTGCAGCTTGTTCTTTTATCGATGGTTGGGGCCCCATCCAGATGATGTCGTCAATGTCAACATCATCGCCAAAGATGATCTCATTGCCATTTTCAAAGTCTATCACGCCGGCAAAACCAGGGTGATTGAGGCCAAAGAAATAGGAGAAATGGCTGTCCTGGCGATAAGCATAAGTGTTGGCAGGATAGTTAAATGCAGCTTCCTGATTGGCCATGAAAATTGCCAGGCCCTTGCTGAGTTCTTGTTTGAGTTTGAAACGCCTTTCGGCATACACTTCTTTCTGAAACATATTTCGGTATTTTTAGATTAATAATTATGTTGCATAAGTTCTTCTATTTCATCTGCTTCAACAGGGATATCTGCCATCAGATCAACGGGTTCTGAATTGGTGACAAGTATGTCATTTTCGAGCCGGATGCCAATTTTTTCATCCCGGATGTAAATGCCCGGTTCGCAGGTGATAATCATTCCCGCCTTTAGGGGTTGATGCCTGAGCCCCGGATCATGCACGTCCAGCCCTATATGATGTGCCACGCCATGCATCAGGTATTTCTGGTAAAGGGGCGATTCTGGATGCTGATTTTCTACTTCTTCTGCAGTGAACAGGCCCAGCCCGATCATTTCCTCTTCCATCATTTTCCAGGTAGCTTTGTTGATCTGATCAATAGTACTGCCTGGCACATACAGTTTAATGGCTTTTTTTAGAACACGCAAAACGGCGTTGTAACAGGCTTTTTGGCGTTCAGAAAACTTCCCGTTCACAGGAATGGTACGGCTCATATCAGCCGCATAGTTGGCATATTCAGCACCAAAATCAAACAAGAGCAAATCGCCTGTCTCAAGTTTGTGCTCGTTTTCGGTATAGTGCAACACACAGCTGTTGATGCCGCCAGCAATAATAGGAGCGTAGGCATGGCCCGTAGCTCTGTTGATGGTAAATTCATGATCAATCTCGGCCTGCACTTCAAATTCATACTTTTCGGGTTTCACAAATTTTAAAACCCTTCGGAATGCTTTTCCGGTGATAGCGGCAGCTTTGCGGATGAGTTCAATTTCTGTATCGGATTTTACCACACGCAAGCCTTCGAGCAGCGGGGCAGCACGCATATAAGTGTGCAGGGGATATGCTGCTTTGATTTTTTCAGCGATCAATTTGTTATTATCTGCAATGGCTGTATGAAACTTTGGATATTCGTTTTGATTCAGATATACTGCCTGTGCGCTGTGCATCAGCTCGCGCAAAGTGGCTTCGAATTGATCATCTTTTCTTATTGTTTTTACACCACTTATATATATAGCCTCTTGTTGATTGAGCATATGTCCTTCCCAGGTGGCTTTTACCGGATTGTAGGCTTCGATAAACAGCACTTCGCGAAGTTCTGGTATAGGGCAGTCAGGATAAAGTATCATAAATGCATTTTCGGCTTCGATGCCGGTGAGATAATAAAAGTCGGATTGTTGCCGGTAAAGGAAAAACTGATCGCCATTTCGTGGCATTTTAGCGGCAGCAGCAAACACTGCCAGACTATCCTTGGGTAAAAGGCCGGAAAACTTTTTTCTGTTATGTTTGAAAAAGGTATTGGAAATTAGAGGATAACGCATCAGTGATAAATTAGAATCTGTCTAAATAAAAAGTTTCGGGAATTTTCATATTTACAAAAGCAAATATATCCCTACATTTGTTAACTCAACTTCACAAAGGTAGTTTTTTTACCTTTTTGACCAAAATGAATGGTTCATTTGTTTTTCAACCAAACAAAGCATTATGAGCAAAACTGTAACGTATTCATCTGTCGCCAAAAAGATTATTATGTCGCTGGCAGGCTTGTTCCTGACCAGTTTTTTGGTTGTTCATTTACTGATTAATTTGTTGATCCTTTTCGACAAAAGCCTTGAGTTGTTTAATCAGGCAGCTCATTTCATGGCCACAAACCCATTGATACAGACATTTCAGTATGTGCTGTTTTTTGGGTTTATCCTTCACATCATTCTGGGTGTGGTGTTACAAATCCAAAACTGGGTAGCGCGACCGGTTCGATATGAGCGGAAAGGCTCCTCGGAGCAGTCATACTTTTCGAAGTTTATGATTCATACCGGAGCCATAATTTTCATCTTTCTGATCATTCACTTCGCTAATTTTTTTGTAAAGGCAAAGTTTGGTCATATCGATTCCATCACCTACGATTCAGGCACGTATGAGAATCTGGGGCAGTTGGTGGTTATGCTTTTCAGCGATGGGGGCTATGTGATTTTTTATGTAATTGCAATTCTGTTGCTGGGTTTTCACCTGGAGCATGGCTTTCAATCGGCTTTTCAGTCGCTCGGATTGAATCATTCGCGCTACACACCTTTTATCAAAGGTCTGGGCACAGTGTTTTCCATTCTGGTAACGCTCGGATTTATTGCAATTCCTCTGGTTATTTACTTCTCCTTCTAAGCAGATACAGCTATGGCAAAATTAGACGCAAAAATACCTCAGGGTCCTTTAGCAGAGAAATGGACAAATTATAAAGCTCATCAAAATCTTGTGAATCCGTCCAACAAACGCCGACTTGATATTATTGTGGTTGGCACCGGATTGGCCGGAGCATCGGCAGCAGCCAGCTTTGGCGAGATGGGTTTCAATGTAAAAGTATTTGGCATTCACGACAGCCCGCGGCGTGCGCACAGTATTGCCGCACAGGGCGGAATCAATGCGGCCAAAAACTATCCCAACGATGGCGACAGCATCTATCGTTTGTTTTATGATACCATTAAAGGTGGCGACTATCGTGCCCGCGAAGCCAATGTTTATCGGCTGGCCGAGGTGAGCAACAATATTATCGACCAGTGTGTGGCACAAGGAGTGCCTTTTGCGCGTGAATATGGAGGCTTGTTAGATAATCGTTCTTTTGGCGGTGCGCAGGTTTCACGTACTTTTTATGCCCGCGGACAAACCGGACAGCAGCTTTTGCTGGGTGCCTACAGTGCGTTGAGCAAGGAAATCAAAAAGGGAAGCGTGAAAATGTTTATGCGTCGCGAAATGCTCGAACTGGTTGTGATAGAAGGCCGTGCCCGTGGTATTATCGTCAGGAATCTGATCACTGGCGAGATAGAACGTCACAGTGCTCATGCAGTGGTTATTGCTACGGGCGGCTATAGCAATGTCTTTTTCCTTTCGACCAATGCGATGGCTTCCAACGGAAGTGCCGCCTGGAAAGTATATAAGAAAGGGGCTTTCTTTGGCAATCCCTCTTTCACGCAGATTCATCCTACCTGTATTCCGGTGCATGGAGATTACCAAAGCAAGCTCACTTTGATGAGCGAAAGTTTGCGTAACGATGGCCGCATCTGGGTGCCTAAGCATAAAGATGATGCCGAAAAGATTCAAAAGGGACAGCTCAAACCAACAGAAATCCCGGAAGACCGCCGCGATTATTATCTTGAGCGGCGTTATCCTGCTTTTGGAAATCTGGTGCCTCGCGATGTGGCCTCCCGGGCTGCCAAAGAACGCTGTGATGCGGGTTATGGTGTTGGTTCAACCGGATTGGCTGTGTATCTTGATTTTGAAGATGCCATCAAAAGGCTGGGCAAACATGTGATAGAGGCACGTTATGGAAACCTTTTCCAGATGTATGAAAAGATTGTGGATGAAAATCCTTATGAAACTCCTATGATGATCTATCCTGCCGTGCATTATACTATGGGCGGCATCTGGGTGGATTATGAGTTGCAGACGACGATTCCGGGCTTGTTTGCTGCCGGTGAAGCAAATTTCTCTGATCATGGTGCTAATCGTTTGGGGGCCTCGGCTTTGATGCAGGGTCTTTCGGATGGTTATTTTGTGTTGCCTTATACCATTCAGAATTATCTCGCCGATCAAATCCGGGTGCCACGTTTTGATACTAATCTCCCTGAATTTGAACAGGCAGAAAAAGAAGCAAAAGAGCGAATTGAAAAACTGCTTTCGATCAATGGCACAGATACCGTTGACACCTTTCATCGGAGGTTAGGCCTGATCATGTGGGATCATGTTGGGATGGGCAGAAACAAAGAAGGTCTGGAGGAAGCAATTCAAATGATTCAGGAGCTTCGTGCAGAATTTTGGAAGAACGTACGTGTGCCAGGCAAGAATGAGATGGTGAATCCCGAACTGGAGAAAGCTTTACGACTTGCTGACTATATGGAGCTTGGCGAGCTGATGGCTCGTGATGCCTTGCTACGCGAAGAAAGCTGTGGCGGTCATTTCCGCGAAGAACATCAAACCGAAGAGGGTGAAGCCTTGCGCGATGATGAAAATTTCACTTATGTATCAGCCTGGGAATTTACAGGTGACGACAAAGAACCCAAACTGAACAAGGAACCGCTTGTGTTTGAGTTTATCGAAGTGAAACAACGAAACTATAAATAAGCCTATTATTCATCACAAAAACTGCAAAAAATGGATTTAACACTTAAGATCTGGAGACAAGCTACGGCCAGTGAAAAAGGTAAGTTTGTTGAATACCAGGTTCATAATATCTCTGCTGATGCTTCTTTTCTGGAGATGCTTGATGTTTTAAACGAAGAACTCGTTAGAAAAGGAGAAGATCCGGTTGCCTTTGATCACGATTGCCGAGAAGGTATTTGCGGAGCCTGCAGCCTTTACATCAACGGAAGACCTCACGGGCCCGACAAAGGCATCACCACTTGTCAGATGCATATGCGTCGGTTCAAAGATGGTGAAACCATTGTGATAGAACCCTGGCGGGCCAAGCCTTTTCCGGTTATCAAAGATTTGATGGTGGATCGTACGGCTTTTGACGAAATCATCCAGGCGGGTGGATATGTTTCGATCAACACTGGCGGTGTGCCCGATGCCAATGCCATCCCCATTCCAAAACGTGATGCTGATACTGCAATGGATGCTGCGGCCTGTATTGGTTGCGGTGCCTGTGTGGCTGCCTGCAAAAATGCCAGTGCCATGCTTTTTGTTGCTGCTAAAGTATCGCAGCTTGCCGTATTGCCCCAAGGAAAAATAGAAGCTCGTGAACGTGTTCAAAATATGGTGGCAAAAATGGACGAGCTGGGCTTTGGAAACTGCACCAACACCTACGCCTGTGAAGCAGAGTGTCCGAAAGAAATTTCTGTATCGCATATTGCGCGCATGAACAGAGAATACCTCTCTGCCAAGCTGTTAAGCCAGAAAAAATAGCTTGTTTTAATTTTTATTTGAAAAGTCGGCTTGGTCCGGCTTTTTTTATTCAAATAAAATCAGTTTGATTCCGAGGGCTAAGCTGAAAATATCACCTAAGCCTACCTCTCGTGAGTTGATAAAATAGGTTACATACATCTCGTTTGTGGTAGTGGCCAAATAAAATTCCATTCCACGAATGCGTTTTTCGGGCGAAAACTTTTTATGCAAACTGAGGCCTAAATCAAAATGAAGCCTGAAAGCATTTGGAGCATAATAGCCTTCGGGAAAGTGTTTTGGCAAGCGTACAAAAGTGCGATCGTTGTCAGCTATTTGGCGACTCACAGCAAAACTTGTAAAGGGTTTAAGATTCAAGGCATCATTTAGGCCAAAATTAAAAGGCCTGTAATTGAGACGAACAACAATATTGTGAATGGCTTTTCCGGTTCGATAGGCAGGCGAAAAACCATAGATGGCATCCAAAGCAAGGCTGTTAGCAGGATTGAGGTAATATCCGGCTCCGGCGGACAAGGCTCCGATGTTTCCGGCAAATTGCAGGTTGATATAATCGGGAATGATGCCACGCGTTTTTTCCTGTGCGAAAGCTTTTCCGCCAAGCAATAAAAGTAAAAGCACAATCAGGATAAGTATTTTCTTCATTCCACAAAGTTGATGGTTTCAAATAATACGGTGTCAGCCAGCACCTTCACTTTACGGTAAACATTTTTTTGTGGGGCTCCGATCACCAGATTAGGCCCGATGCTAATTTCATCAGGTAGTGTGTCGTTTTTATACTCATAAGGATCATGATGGTGGCCATGAATGCTTAAACTCACCTTAAAATCATTCATCAGCAGGTTGTAAACATAGAAATAGGATAGAAAAAATTGGTCTGTCCACGGAGGAATGTGGGCAATCACAAATACGTGCGTAAATTGGTCACGATCAATTAGTTCATTACGAAGCCAGCGGAAGTCGGGTTCGGCAAAATTGAGCTCCCAAACCACATTATTAAAAAAGATAAACTTGCAGTTGTTGTATATGAAGCTGTAATTTTCGGGTCCAAACATATCAGCATATATTGAGCGACCGTTGGTCAGCAAATCATGATTACCAATCACCGTAAAATAGGGTGTTTCAAGATTCTCCATCAAATCCTGAAAGATATCATATTCTTTGATCAGGCCTCCATCGGTCATATCACCTCCATGAATCAGAAAGTCGGCCGACTGATGCTTATTGATGTGTTCGATAGCGTTTTGCAATTCGTCATAAAACAAGTGATTATCAGAGATTAGTGTAAACTCAAATGGTTTAAAATCAGGGGAATCAGAATTTGCTAAAAGTTTTTCCAGATTTTGTTCTGTGGTATTTTTTCGCCAATTGGGAACATAGGCCGAGTAAGGTGAGAACTCAAATAGTTTGTCGCACGAAACCATCAGCAAGGTAAAAAGTAGTAGGATTAGTGGTTTTTTAAAAAACATGGATACCTTAAAATTAGCCAGTAAAATTAAGTATTTTGGCTGTAACTGAGAATAAGTATGCTCAAATTTGCTTAAAACGCTATGGATTTTGAAGAGCTTTTCAACAAAGTATTGATTTTTCTGTTATTAATGCTGGAGCACTGATAGCATATTCAGTGATTTTTTTTCATGCAGATCAGGAATATCAGTTATAACGACAAAAAAGTGAAAAGTGAAATTGCACAATTGGTAGGAGAGCCATTTGGCTGGCTTGAGCGTTTCAGAATGGGGGGTAATGGTTCGCCGCGTTTCAATTTAATCAGGGCAAGCGTCCCGATTGAAGCCTTGTTGGCTGTTGATAACCGCAGGTGGCATTGTAATATAGAGTTGCGTCCTGCCGGAATTTTACTTTCCTTTCGGTCGCGCCTCGAAACCTATGCCTGGATAGTTCCATATCGTAGTTTGTACCTGCATAAATCGGAGGGCTATCTCACTTTGCATTCCACTCAGTATTTTGTTCGTTTGATGTGGGACGATTATAATAAAAGTACACAAAAGTTTTTAGCTAAACTACTTACATTCAAAGCTCAAGCTCAAAGCGAAGAGGCTATGCCAGCCTGAGATGAAACGCTATGGTACACGGCAAAAGATAAAAGTGTAATTTTGGCATACAAATGATTCTGTATGCTTTTTTCGCAGATAATTGGTCAACAATCGGTTAAACAAAAACTGATCCAGTCGGTTCAACAAAACAGGGTAAGTCATGCGCAGCTTTTTTTAGGAAGGTCAGGCTCTGGAAGTTTGTCTTTGGCATTGGCTTATGCGCAGTATATCAATTGCAAAGATCGCTCCGATAAGGATAGCTGTGGTGTGTGTCCGTCTTGTGTGAAGATGCAAAAGTTGGCGCATCCCGATTTGCATTTTGTGTTTCCTACCACCACCACTAAGAAGGTGAAAAAAGATCCCGAATCGGAACTATTTATGGAAGAATGGCGTTCGTTTTTGAGCAAAAACAAAGGCTATGGAAGCGATCAGGATTGGTACGAACACCTTGATGTGGAGAACAAACAGGGAACTATTTTTGTACGCGATGCCAGTACCATCATGCGCAAGTTAAGCCTTAAGTCGTACGAAGCCGAATACAAGGTGATGATTATCTGGATGGCCGAAAAGCTGAATGCGCAAGCTGCCAACAAATTGCTCAAACTGCTTGAAGAACCACCCGAAAAAACACTTTTCATTCTTGTTGCCGAGCAAGCAGATCAGCTTTTAACCACAGTACGTTCCCGAACTTATTTGGTTAAGATACCCAAAATTGATCAGACGGATTTGACGGCGGCTGTTTGCAATACTTTTGACTGTCGTCAGGCCGATGCCCATGATGCAGTGATGATGGCTGATGGCAGCTGGCCACTGGCACAACATTACTTTAAACATGCCCAAGACGAGAAATACAATTTTCAGGTTTTTCAGCAATGGATGCGACTGTGCTTCAAAGGGGCTATGATTGAATTGATTGACTTTGTTGATACCCTTCGTCCGTTGGGACGCGAAAAGCAAAAAGCACTGCTGGCTTATGGCTTGCAGGTTTTTCGTAATTCGCTCCTGGCAAACAACGAGCTCATGCAGCTTGTCATGCTTCCGGAAGAAGAGAAAACATTCAATCAGAATTTTGCTCCTTTTGTGCATCATGCCAATACGCTTTCGATGGTCAGCCTGATGGAGGAAGGCATAAGGCAGATCGAGCGGAATGGTTATGCTGCACTTATCTTTATGGATATCAGCCTCAATATGATGAAACTATTGAGGGTGAAAGCAGATAAGGCCGTTTAGTAAATACGATGCAAATCGTTTAATGCATTTGATTTTTGGCAAGTCGTCAATTAAATGCTGAATTTCAACTTTCGGCTGCCTCCTCGAATTTGTTTTATCTTTGCCTGACAAACTATCTGTAACTTAAACTCAATATATAATTCCATGAATGATGATCAACAAGCGAAAGCGGCAGCCAGTTTTATGCCAAGAGGCTGTTGCAGGGCACCCAGAGTATATAACCCCAAAGACCGTATTTTTCAACACAGCTGTTGCAAACTAGACGAACACAACTGGTTGAAGGATTATAAAAACCCGGCTAAAAAGGAAGGACTTCAGATAGCAGAGGTTCGGTTTAAAAACGGCCGTAAGGATTTTTTTAGTTACACACCAGACCTCGAGCTGAAAGAAGGAGAGATTATTGCCGTGGAAGCCGCTGCGGGCCATGATATTGGTATTGTTACCTTTGTTGGCGAAATCGTTGAACTACAGATGAAACGCAAAAAGGTGAACGTGCCTTCCGAAGGTCTTAAAAAGGTGTATCGGCATGCCAAGCTTTCTGATGTGGAAAAATGGGTTGGTGCCATCGAGCAAGAGGAACATACCTTGTTTCGCAGCCGTGAAATAGCCCTGGATCTGAATCTTGATATGAAGATGAATGATGTTGAATACCAAGGAGATAAGACAAAAGCAATTTTCTATTATACCGCAGAAGATCGGGTGGATTTTAGGGAACTGATCAAAAGATTAGCAGAGGAATTCAGGATTCGGATTGAGATGCGTCAGATCGGGATGCGTCAGGAAGCTGCGAAACTTGGGGGTATTGGAAGCTGTGGTCGTGAGTTGTGCTGTTCGAGCTGGATGTCGGAGTTTCGCTCGGTAAGTACGAATGTAGCCAGGCTTCAGCAATTATCGCCTAACCCACAGAAACTTGCCGGACAATGTGGTAAACTCAAGTGCTGCCTTAATTATGAGTACGAAGCCTATGTGGACGCCTTGAAGGCATTTCCGGATGATCGTACGGTGATCAAAACCCAAAAGGGAGATGCCTATCATCAGAAAAGCGACATCTTTAAAGGTTTGATGTGGTATGCTTATGCCAACGACCGCAACAATCTAATGGCTATTCCGATTGAAAAAGTAAAGGAATTGGCAGAGGGAAACAGAAAAGGAAAGTTACCCGAAAAACTGGAAGATTTTGCATTCATGAAAGAACAGCAGGCCAATGATGAGTATGGAAACGGCAATAATGATCCGCAGTATTATAATTATGAGTAGAAGTATGTTAAGGTTAAAATTCCTTGTCGTATTTGTTCTATTTCTAATGCTATTCTCAGGCTGCAGGCAAAACGTGCTTTTGGACGAAAACCTGGCTGTTGATGCGAAAGGCTGGGACTATCGAAACAGAGCCGGTTTTGAGCTGGTTGTGGACGACACAACGGCTCTTCATGCCTTTTATTTGAATGTGCGCCAAAAAGAAACATATCGCTTTAGCAATCTGTACGTTTTTTTGCATACAAGTTTTCCCAATGGAACTATCACACACGATACCATCGAATGTGTTTTGGCAAGGCCGGATGGTAAATGGCTTGGGAAAAGTTCGGGCAACTACATCAGTAACCAAATACTTTTGAACGAATCTTTGCGTTTTCCATTGTCAGGCCAGTACCGGTTTGAAATCGAGCAGGCAATGCGTGAGGAAAAACTGCAAGGTATTACCGATATTGGCATTCGAATAGAAACCTTAAAATAAGCCATACACCGTGAACGAATCCGAACAGAGAATATCAACGAAAAACAAAACCTGGTTCAACTACATCTTCAAACTTTGGCTGTTGTTTTTTATTGGAGTGGCTGCGGTAATCTTATTCTTTTACGGCATTACCAACGAATGGTTTGGCAAAATGCCCAGCTTTGAAGAGCTCGAAAACCCCGAAACCAATCAGGCTTCACAGATTTATGCAGCTGATGGTGCTGTATTGGGCTCCTATTATATCGAAAATCGCTCTAATGTTCGTTTTCGCGAGCTCTCACCTGATTTGGTTAACGCCTTACTGGCTATCGAAGACATCCGTTTTGCCGAGCATTCCGGCATTGATGAGCGTGCCTTATTGCGCGTGGCATGGGGTGTGCTGACCGGAAACAGCAAAGGTGGCGGAAGCACGCTTACGCAGCAATTAGCAAAGAATCTTTTTCCCAGAGATGAGAACCTTAGCACGCTTCAACTTGTAATCCGAAAATTTCAGGAATGGGTAACGGCCACCAAGCTGGAGTATAATTATTCCAAAGAGGAGATCCTGGCGATGTATCTCAATACGGTAGCCTATGGAAGTCAGTCGTTTGGCATCAAATCTGCATCGCTCACTTTTTTTAATAAACTACCTGATTCGCTATTACTCGAAGAAGCTGCCTTGATGGCTGGTGTAGTGAATGCCCCAACGCGATACAGTCCGGTTCGTAATCCGGATAACGCTTTGAAAAGGCGTAATCTGGTTTTACTTAAAATGGCAGATTACGGATTCATCTCCAACGAAACTTATGATTCAGTGCGTCAGATTCCTGTTGATATGTCCAATTACGGTATCATGGATCATGCCAGCGGACAGGCTACCTATTTCAGGGAGTTTTTGCGTGGAGAATTGCACGAATGGTCAAAACAACATTTTAAGGCTGATGGCACACCCTATAATATATACAGAGATGGCCTGAGGATTTACACAACGATAAATTCGCGCATGCAACAATATGCCGAAGAAGCAGTACGCGAACATATGGCACTCGATATACAACCAGCTTTTTTTAAACATTGGGAAGGTTATTCAAATGCACCCTTCGTTTTTCCTGAAAGGGAAGCAAAAGAGGAAGTTGAGAAGATACTCAAACAAGCTGTCCGGCGTTCAGACCGATACCGATTGCTCAGAAAAGCCGGCGTTAGTCCTGATTCGATTAATCGTTCGTTCAGAACACCGGTCAGAATGCGTGTTTTTTCGTGGGACGGTCCAATTGATACGTTGCTAACACCCATGGATTCGATTAGATATTATAAGTACTTTCTACAGGCCAGCTTACTGTCAATTGACTCGCACACAGGATTTGTGAGGGCCTATGTGGGTGGAAATGATTATCGGTTTTTTCAGTATGATCATGTAACTCAGGCGCGAAGACAGGTAGGTTCTACCTTCAAACCTTTTCTTTACACACTGGCAATGCAGGAGGGTGAATATTCTCCTTGCTACAAAGTGCCAAATATTTCCTATAATGTTCAACTTTATGATGGAACATTCTGGGAACCCCGAAATTCATCAAACGACAGAATCGGGGAGGAAGTAACCTTGAAATGGGCACTTGCCAATTCAAATAACTGGATATCAGCGTATTTGATTAAACGTTTTTCACCTCAGGCAGTGATTCAATTAGCCCGGAAGATGGGGGTTACTTCACCAATAGATCCTGTGCCGGCTATTGCGCTCGGAACGCCTGACCTGAGCCTGTATGAGATGGTGGGTGCGATGAATACTTTTGCCAATCAGGGGGTGTATGTGAAACCGATTTTTATCACCCATATCGAAGATAAAAATGGTAATGTGATTGAGCGTTTTGCTCCTGAAAGAAATGAAGTGCTGGATGAAATATCGGCCTATAAAATGATTGAATTGATGAAAGGGGTTGTTGAATCGGGGACAGGAGTTCGATTAAGGTATAAATATGGGTATAACAATCCGATTGCCGGAAAAACGGGTACTACACAAAATCAAAGTGACGGCTGGTTTATGGGAATCACACCAGATCTTACAACAGGGATATGGGTTGGAGCCGAAGACCGGTCTGTTCATTTCAGGACTATCAGGTTGGGGCAGGGAGCCAATATGGCCTTGCCAATCTGGGCTTTGTATATGAAAAAAGTTTATAACGATCCTTCGCTCGGAATCAGTCAGGGCGATTTTAAAAAGCCATTGGCAGATGTTTCAATAGAGTTTGATTGTGATAAATATGATGCACAGCAGGCACTTAAAGACCGTAACCAACAACGTCAGTTTGAAGAGGATTTTTAAGGGCTGATTTTTTTTATCCGCAGTTCATCGAAAAAGACGGTATCTTCGGTTTTATTCCACACATACACACGGTATTGACGATGACCGGCAGTATCCGGAATGGTAGCTTGAAATCGAATTTCGCCCCAGCCCATACTGTCGGTTTGAATCACCTTTTCCTGCTTAACATAATAGGTTTTGGGATTGGGAGCAGTAAATACCAGTGCGGCCCGGGCATCAACCGGCTTCTTCCAAACACTCACTTCGTAAGTTTCGTTTGCTTTAGCCCAAAAATCAATCCCTGCGGCAATATTATTCTTACCATATAGCATCGATGAAAAAAGACCTTCCCTATATTCAATCTTGCTTTGTGTGTTGGGCGAACTGAATACATAACGTCCATCTTCAGCCAGAAATTTATTCTTGGGCTTGTTTAACCTTTCAAAACTTGTATAGGCTTCCGGGCCGATAGTATGACGTACTTTTGGCAATACCACATATTTTCCTGCAATAAGCGAATCGTAATCCATGGGTTCTATAAGTAAGTTAAACTCATCGTCTTTGCTTAATTTGCCAAAAGTATGCCAGTAAGCGGCTTTCGACATGTGAGCATAGTGTATGGCTCCATATTTATATTGAGCGGTTTGAAAAAGATTCCATCCGGCCAAAACAAGGATGAGAAATTGCATTGCTAAATAAATTATTTTCTTTTTTTTGCTTAAGTAACTTAGCCAGGAGGCCAATCCAAAACCCATCAGGGAATAGGTATCAATAAGTGGCCTTGCACCAAAACTACCCCCATAAGTCCAGTCCCACCACGAAAAAATGATCCATAAATTTAGGGGCACAAAAACCCAAATTGCAATACTAAAAGCTTTAAAGTCTTTTCGAAGTAAAAATAAACCCATCAGCGCAAAGATCATCACAGGGGTATAAACCAGCCAACCTTTGCGATAGCTGAACAAACCACGCCAGATTTGCGGATTATCAAAGAAAAAACCCTCACGTCCGTAAGAATAGTAGATCCAACTTCCTGTATTAAATTTCCAAAAAAGCAATTGGGGAAGTACAACCAGAAAAGCAGCTAAGGCCATCAATAGAACCAGCTTCCATGATTTAAGAAAAAACCATAAACGGGTTTTAATTGTACTAATATTATAAAGTAAAAAGAATATAATGATCAAAGCATTGGTAGGTCGTATCAGACTGATTAAACCATATACCAAACCCAATATTATTGTGTTTTTGATTCCTGGTTTTTCATGCCATGACATACTGAGTGCTACAAAAAAAATGATCAGGCTGAAGTTATAGGCATGTGACATTGCTGACTCCAGAGTGGTGTAATAGAAGAGGTTAGTGCCCAACAGCAAAGCAATTAGTACCCAGGCGGTAATTTTTTCATTTACATTTCTGAGAAGGATCTTACGAAAAACAAAAGCAGCTGTGGTCACATAAAACAGTGCCCCAAACATCAGAAAAAACATATAAGGTTGCGAGTAACCGTGCATTGGAGCTCCACTAATCCATGCATAGAGATGACCCAATAAAAAGAACGGCAGGTAAAGCATTGCCAGTCCCATGGTCATCTTTTGATAATGGCCGCCTTCTGCAGTTTTGGAGTTATACATTTTACCTGCAAAAAAGGCGGGATCTTTGTCAACAAAGCTAAAGCTAAGATCGTGATATATAAATGCAGCCGGAAGGTAGCTGTAATAACTGATTACATCGTGTATCACCACTTTACCGTCCTTTTTCCAGTGGTTGTTGTTAATATTTACCCATATCACGGTAATTATAAATAACCAGATAACTAATTTTGATGGATCTAAGGTGAATCTGAGTTTTGGTAATTTATTCATGTCTGGGATTAATAGAACAAAGATGCAAAAAATGGGAATTTGAAAGAAGATGTTTTTCTGAAAACAGGATGTTTAGCTTTTTGTTTTCACTTTGTTTCAGGATGTATTATCAGAAGTTTAATAAGGGTACGCGTATATATTTTTGAAGTAAAAAACTTTTTACTCAGAAAATGACTTTTGGTTTTAGGCCAAACAGGGTACTCTTTTTCGTCAGTCTGTTTCCGATTTATCGTAATTTAGCAAAAAAAACAGGATCTATGCGAACGATTTTTGTTCTAACCTTACTGGCTTTTTCTTTTTTGCTCAGGGCTCAGGATCAGCAAAGCCTGCATCAGCAGTTGACTAATGAGCGATTTGAAACTTTACGTAAAATTCTCGATTATCGCTTTAAAGGTGGTTCTGGTGAATTTGAGCGTGTGCTGCTCAACAGGGTTGAATACACCCCTGAAGCCCGAAAAAATTGTGTTGTCGGGACGATGATCCTGATGTTTACCGTAAGTTGCGACAATACTTTAGGGGAATTGAGCCTCAGAAATCCGCTACATCATGGGCTCAACGAACAAGTGCAGGAATTTTTAAAGGCTACGGATGGCATGTGGAATACCTGCCAGGATGAAAAATATACACGCTTTGAAGTGCCCGTTTTATTTACGCTCGAAGGCACCGAAACAGCAGCCAGAGGGTTGATTACTGTCGAAGCTGAAGATCCTGGTTTTACTTGCCGTAGCGACGTCTGGCATTTCGATCGGTATGAGAAATTCAAAGAAAAAGGCCGAACAAAAAAAGCACTTGAAATGTTGGATTTATTGATTCGACGCGATCCTTACAATAACAGTTATTACGAACTCAAACGGCAGCTGCTTGGTGCTGAAGCAACAGAATAGAATATGCTCGATTGGTTAAATCAGATAGATACCAGCCTGTTTCTTTTTTTGAACAGCCTTCATGCCGACTGGTTCGATCCGGTAATGATATTTTTTTCAGGAAAACTTACCTGGATTCCCTTTTACCTGGTTTTACTTTATTTGATTATTCGTCAGTATAAATGGCAAAGCTTGATCCTATTACTCTTTATTGCTGTCTTGATCAGTTTGTCGGACCAACTTTCGGTAAGGGCTTTCAAATTCGTTTTTGAAAGACCACGACCATGTCATGAGCCTGATTTGCAGCCATTAATATATTTGCCTCTGGGGAGATGTGGTGGTGCTTTCGGCTTTGTTTCATCACATGCTGCCAACAGCTTTGCTATGGCTGGTTTTGTGTGGTTTTTGCTTAGACGTGCTTATCCGAATATTGGTTGGTTTTTGTTTCCATGGGCCACTGTTGTTTCTTACAGCCGAATTTATCTTGGTGTTCATTATCCCGGGGATATCCTGGCAGGAGCCTTGCTTGGCCTGGCAATAAGCTGGTTGGTTTGGCAAATCTATCGCAGAAGCTGCGGAGTTGGCAGGGCTTGTTGAGTTAACGATCGAAAAAGGAAATAAATACAGAAGTATTTCTTTTTATCCCGAGCAAAGAAGAGGCTTTACCCTGATTGATAGCTATTTCGAGCATTCCATGCGAACCGAAAAGAGCCACCAGATCAGCTACTTCAACATCCTGATAGCCCTCGCTGATTTTTCGAATGCGATAGCCTGAGCAGTATATTTCGAAAGGTCTGTTCTGTTTGATTACTTTGAAAGTTTTGGCACTGATATTCGTAATCAGGTTTTCATAAGCATCTACATGAATCACCATGCCTTTTATTGAATCAGCTGTGGTAGCAGGCTGAAATGGAAGCCGTTTGTTCAACTCTTCGCGCTGAAAACCCAGATCGTGAAGCGGAGTGCCTTTGATTAATTGAACAGCAGCTTTCACAAAACGGTCGCGCGTACTAAAAGTGTAGAAATCCGAATCGAGCGGAATATCAATTTCAATAATTGCTTCGGCCTCTTCATCTTCCAGTATCATCGAAAAAATACCGGTATCGGCTCCAACAAAATATTGGCCATGGGCTTTTACAATGGTGTGGGGAGTTTCTTTCGACTCTTCACTATTTATGCCAATTAAATGCACCGTACCCTGTGGAAAATTTCTAAAACACTGCTGAATTGTAAAAGCAGCACTCTCCACATCAAAAGCAGCAATATGATGGCTGATATCAACAATGTTTACCTCGGGTAATTGTGCTAATATGGTTCCTTTAACAGCAGCCAGATAGTAGTCTGAAGTTCCCCAATCGCTTGTTAATGTTATAATTGCCATGCTTTTGATTTCATCATATTTATCAGGACATTCTGCCTGATAAGTATCTAACTGCCTCATGCAAAGATATTGATTTAGCAATGAACTCTATCATGCTTTTTTAATTTTCAAGGCTTGTTAAGATGGTTTTTTTACGCATATAAGAATAAAATGTTGCTAAGTTTACGGGGCGGATGCAGATGCCTTTTAATTCTTGAATATCTTTGCCAAACACGAAATATGTATATGTTAAGAAACGCCTATGAGCGAAAGAATTATCCAGGTTGAAACTGTTAGTCCGATCGACCTTTATGGCCCATCGGATATATTTTTAAATCAAATCAAATCTTATTTCCCTAAACTTAACATCATTGCACGGGGAGATTTTTTAAAGGTAATCGGCGATCCGGCTGAAATAGCTGTTTTTAGCTCTCGCTTTGAGTTGTTGATGGTGCATTTGGAACGTTTCGGGAAGATTAATGAGCAAACAATCGAGCAAATCATGCGGGGCGAAGCCGATCAACAGACTACTTCGCCGGTTACAAATGGCGATGTGCTGGTGCATGGCCGAAGCGGATTATTGGTGAAGGCTATCACGAGTAATCAAAAACGCATGGTGAAGGCCAGCGAACATAACGACCTGATATTTGCCATCGGCCCGGCCGGAACAGGAAAAACGTACACAGCCGTGGCACTGGCAGTTAGGGCACTCAAAAACAAACAGGTGAAACGCATCATTCTAACGCGTCCGGCAGTGGAAGCCGGCGAAAATCTGGGGTTCCTTCCGGGCGACTTGAAAGACAAACTCGATCCTTATATGCAGCCACTTTACGATGCATTGCGTGATATGCTTCCAACACAAAAACTGCTTACGTATCTCGAAGATGGTACAATCGAAGTGGCACCATTGGCTTTTATGCGGGGACGAACCCTGGATCATGCCTTTGCCATTCTTGACGAAGCTCAAAACGCCACCCAAAGCCAGCTCAAGATGTTTTTGACCCGCATGGGGAAAGCCTCACATTTTATTGTAACTGGCGATATCACCCAAATTGATTTGCCTCCCAAACAGCCTTCGGGACTGCTTCAGGCGATGAAAATTTTGAAAAGCGTCAAAGGAATTGAATTTATTATGCTGGACGAGAAAGATGTGGTTCGTCATAGGCTGGTCACCACGATAATCAAGGCTTACCAGCAACACAGGGAAGAACAATCCGGTCAGACCGATAAATGAATAACAACATGAAAAACGCACTGCTCACCACAAATTTTCAGTTTCCGGGTCAAACAAAGTTTTATCGCGGCAAGGTTAGGGATGTTTATACCATTGAAGATAAATTTCTTGTGATGATTGCCTCAGATCGCATTTCGGCCTTTGATGTGGTGCTTCCCCGTGCAATACCTTATAAAGGTCAGGTATTGAACCAGATAGCCGGATATTTCCTGGATGCCACTGCAGCTATTGTACCTAACTGGAAACTTGCCTCACCAGATCCCGTGGTTACTATTGGCCGGCTTTGTAAGCCGTTTGCAGTGGAGATGATCGTTAGAGGATATCTGAGCGGGAGTGCCTGGCGAACTTATAAAAAAGGTGTCCGAGAAATTTGTGGTGTTGAAGTACCGGACGGCCTTCGCGAACATCATCGCCTGCCCAGGCCAATTATTACACCTACCACAAAGGCAGCCGAAGGCCACGATGAAGATATCAGTCGGGAAGATATTATCAGCAAAGGAATAGTGAGCGAATCAGACTATCAGAAACTTGAAGAATATGCTCTGGCACTGTTTGAAAAGGGAACTGAAATGGCTGCCAGGCAAGGTTTAATCCTGGTTGATACCAAATATGAGTTTGGAAAGACTGATGATCAGATTTTGTTGATTGATGAAATTCACACACCTGATTCGTCCCGTTATTTTATGGCAGATGAATACCAAAAACGCTTTGAAGCAGGAGAGGCACAAAAGCAGCTATCAAAAGAATTTGTGCGCGAATGGCTGATGGAAAATGGCTTTCAGGGACAAGCCGGACAACAAGTGCCGGAAATGACTGATGATTTTGTTCAAAAAGTAAGTTTGCGCTATATCGAATTATTTGAGCTGGTTACCGGTCAAAAGTTTGTTGCCGCTGATAATTCTAATCTAAATAAGCGAATCGAAACGGCCGTTGCAGGTTTTTTGAAAGGCCACAACTAAAAATTTACACCTTCAAAATAACTTTTTGTTCGTAAGCGTACAAAATCGTACGCTTTTCGAACACTTTTTTGGTTTTTTTGTTGTAATAAAAAGCGATGTAAATATTAGTAAAATAAGAATATACAAAGTTTGGCACGATAATCGTTATATCATTATCAAACATTTTGAAATTTACAACAATAAAATATAAAGAAATGAAAACTACAGGAATTATCGCAGCAATAATATTTCAGTTGGTAAGTGTAAACTTGATTTCAGCGCAATGGCAATTCAATGGCAATGTAAATATTGAAGCTTATGTAGATGATATTCCATTTAATACGGCTGAGGTAGTAAAGAATTATTACGATTCAACTGATTTATTGCAGAAATCAGACCCGGAAGCTTATGTAGATGATATCACTTTTAATACTTCAAAAGTGGCTGCAACTTACAAAGCTGAACAGGCAATGAATGTTAGGTTTGTGATGAAAGAAGAAGCTGGAATTCAGGATATTCCGTTTAATACCGAAGAAATTTCACATAAGTTCGAAACGAATAAGTCAGCAATTTTCCGTTATGAGCGGATAAGCAAATAAGACTTTTCATAATGAGTGATTTTGGTTAGTACTTTAATTGGTTTTGGTTAACTAAAAAGCAGCCCTGTGTTTCGGGCTGCTTTTATTAATCCAATGCATTAAGCAAATGAAGCAATTCTGCTGACTTATTAGGATTGCCTGATAAAGAATAGCTCTCTGACAATCCTTTGATGAGGCGGATAATAATAGCTTTATTGGAGCAGGGTGCATAAAAGGCTTCTTTAGGTTCTAACCTTAATTGTTTCACATAAAGATCAATTTCATTTTTAGTAAAAATAGCTCCTTTATTGAAAGGGTTGAGGTAAAAAATCACGTCATCAGCTGTTTGTTCTGTTTTTAGCTCGTCTGAATAGGCCAGAATAAAATGCTTGGGCAAGTCAATTCCGTAGATTGGAATACGCATGCTTCGGGCGATGATGATATAAAAAATACCCAGAGAAAGCGGATTTCCTTTGCGACCTTCCAGCAGATTTTTAAGATAAAAATTTTCGGGCAGATGGATGTTGGTAGTATTTCCGCTGAAACGGTTGACATCGTAAATAATATGGTTGAGCACTTTGATTTTTTCGAGCGGGGTGAGGTTGTTGTTGAGCTCAAGCCATACTTCCTGAACAATGCGACCTACCTCACGTGTAAGCTGATCAACATTCAGATCGGGATATTGATAGCGTGTTACGATCAGATAACCACGCAACAAATCTTCGTAGCCAAAATTAGCCCATTCGTGCAGCTCGGCATACAAACTTTCCTGTTGAATTTGATGGATCAACTGAATGATCCGCTGTTGAATAGTATCATCAAAAGCCTTTTCCCATGCCGATTCGAGCGGTAGAATGGCAGCAGTTCCATACGAAAGAATATGCGATTTGATATGGGCATATAGTTTTTCGTCCGGCTCATCAACCAAACTGATCAAAGCCTGAAGTTCTGCTATGTCTTTCATTGCTGATTTCATGACCTAAAATTACAACAAAAATCCTGCCTTTTTGGTTCTATGTCAGTTAGGATTTAAAAAATGTCCTTTATTCATAAAAGTGCATCAAAGTCATGTATTCAAATGCTTTGGGGGGCATGAAATACGGTATATTTTTGCCTGCTGAAACTGCCCTGCGAATAAAGCTTGAGGAGATTTCTATTGTTGGTGCATCAACCAATTGAACGGAAGGATGTTTCAAGTGCTGGCCTCCAGTAAATCTGCTGCGGGGATAAACAAGCAATCGGTAATTTTGCATCAGCATTTCAAAGTTTTTCCATTTGTGAATACTTTCCAGGCTGTCCATACCACAAATCATTGAGAATGCTGTGTTAGGATGCCTTTCGCTAAGGCGCGTAAGTGTGTCGATGGTGTACGAAGGCTGTGGCATCCTGAATTCAATATCGCTCACCTCAAAACGCGGGTCGTCGTCAATAGCTTTAATCACCATATCAAGCCTGTGATGATCCTGCAAAAGACTTTTCTTTTCTTTCAATGGATTATGCGGCGAAACGATAAACCAAACTTTATGCAGATCAGTAAATTCGACCATATAATTGGCCAGCATCATATGACCGATATGAATAGGATTGAACGATCCGAAAAAAAGACCTATACGCTCGGGTATCATGTTTTAAAATGTTAATATCACTTTTCCGGCCGACATATTTCCCAGGTATGTTTTCAAGGCCGTTTTTATTTCTGTCAATGGAAAAGCAGCTTGTACAGCGTTTTTAATTTTGCTTGTAAGAATGATTTCAGTTAAAGTATTTTGGGCAGTTTCAAAAGTGAGGCTGTCCGTTTCTGCCATCCAGTCATTCAAATTGAAACCGGTGATCATTTTGTTTTCAAAAATCATCCCCAGAAGATCAATAGCTGAAAGAAATTTGTTTGAAAGTCCGTCGTAGATTACAATTTCTGAATCTGCTGGCATAGCATTAAGCAGATTGCGTGTAGCAGGACCGCCAACTGCATCAAAAGCCGTGTTAGCCAGAAGTTTATGTGCCAGAGTTTTTAACTGAGCGGAAAAAGCCGTGCTGTTTTCAAGTAATACGTGTTTCCAGCCCGAAGCTTTTAACAGTTCGGCGGTGGATTGTTTGCGAACAACACCAATTACTTCAATCTGGTGCATGGAAGCTAACTGGTACAAAAATGAGGCAAGCCTGCTGCCGGCTGCATTCACCACAATGGCTTTGCTTTCGCGTTGCAGTGCAATTTCGCATAATCCCCAGGCCGTAAAAGAATTAACAAAAAACGTTGTGACTTGTGCGGCATCAAGCCGTTCGTCGGTAAGCAATACTTCGCCTGGCTTTGCATAAAAGTATTCGGCCCAGCACCCGTCTTTATTTTGTTGTGAGAAGCATGAAACTCGTTTGCCAAGCCATTTTTTTGCGTCCAGCAATTGTCCTGTTGCAACAATTTTTCCGCTGTCTTCAATACCCGGAACTGCCGGCACTCTTTTTCTGATTTGATAATTACCCTGCAAAAAGGCAATGTCTGACGGATTGATCGAAGCGGCCCCCATTTGTAGGAGCAATTCATCCGGCTCGGGATTGCGCAGTTTTTTTGTTACCGGCTTCAAACCAAGCATTGCTTTTACCACATTGGCTTGATCTAGTGCGTGTTCGATTGCTTTGTAAGTTGTCGGTAATTCAGCCATCCGATTTGCTATGCATTTAAAAATTCAGTAATGATTTTTGTTAATTCCTGCTGCGATTTTTCGAGTTGATCATTCACAACTACCACATCAAATCGATCAGCAAACCCCATTTCCCATTCTGCTTTTTCCAGGCGTTTTTTGATGCTTTCTTCGGTGTCGGTTCCTCTTTGTGTCAGTCTTTCTTTAAGTATCTGAATAGATGGTGCTTTGATAAAGATTGCCAAGGCATCATCGCCAAAATATTTCTTAATATTCAGCCCTCCAACCACATCCACATCAAAAACCACATGGTTGCCCGCAGCTCTTTTCGAGGCGATCTGATCGAGTAAGGTTCCGTAAAAAACATTGGGATACACCTCTTCATATTCCAGAAAAGCCTTTTCGGATATTTTTTTTCTGAATTCATCAGGCGATAAAAAATAGTAATCTTTTCCGTCTTGTTCGTTGGCACGTGCCTGGCGGCTGGTGGCTGATACAGAAAATGTTAGTCCTGCAATTTGTTCAAGTATATATTTTACCAGGGTAGTTTTTCCCGAACCGGAAGGTGCAGAAAATATCAACAGTTTACCTTTTTTATCAGCTTGCTTACTCATAAAATATTATAAAGTTGTTCTTTAATTTTTTCCAGTTCGTCTTTCATTTGAACCACCAGTCGTTGTATGCCTGCATGATTGGCTTTTGATCCGAGTGTGTTGATTTCCCGGCCAATTTCCTGGCTGATAAAGCCCAGTTTTTTCCCGGCCTGTTCTTCGGTCAATGTTTGAATAAAATAGTCGCAGTGTTGTTTCAGTCGTACTTTTTCCTCTGTGATATCAAATTTTTCGAGGTAATAAATCAATTCCTGTTCCAATCTGTTTTCGTCATATTTTACGGAGGCTGATAACTCATTCAGATTTTTGATAAGGCGCAGCTTTACGGTTTCAAGCCGTTCTGATTCAAGTGGTTCCACTTCTTTTAGCAGCATCTGAATGGTGGATATTCGCGCACTCAAATCTTGTTCCAGTACTTTGCCTTCGTTGCGTCTGAAATGGTCGAAAGCTGCAACTGCTTCTTCCAGACTTGTTGTTGCCAGGGCCAGCAGTTCTTCATCAGCTTCAGAATCATCGGTAGCAAAAATTCCGGGCATTTTCAAGAGGTAGGCAGCCATATCATCAGGAGGGTCAAAATTGAATGTTTCGGCCAATTTTTTCACTTGTTCGATATGAAATGCAGCAAGTTTTGTGTCAATCTGGCCTGCCAGATGACCGGCTGATTTATCAAAGCTTAACATCACTTCAATCTTACCTCTTTGAAGTTCCTGTGCCAGCATATTTCTCCATTCATATTCCATTTGTTTGAGAGCTGCCGGAAGCTTGAGATTGAGGTCGAGCTGTTTGCTGTTGAGTGCTTTTATTTCAACCTGAATTTTGATGTTTTCATGGCTGACAGTGGCTTTTCCAAATCCCGTCATCGATCTGATCATATCAATGCAATTTTGGCAAAGATAGCTATTCCGGTCAAAAATTGGGTTGACTTAAGTTTGCCGAAAGCTTCTATGATTTTGTAATGGGAAATGAGCAATATTTTTTTGTATCATTGCACTATAATCAAATGTTTTTGAAAAGAACACTACTAGTATTTTTTGCAATTAGCGTAATGTCAGCCAACTATGCAAATGATCATTTGCGTGTGATTGACAGTTTGTATCAATTACTCGACAGGCAACAAGGCGATCAGAGGATAGAAACCATGATTAATTTATCGGAAGCCTATCGGTTGATATCCTATGATAAGAGCTTGAAAACGGGGCAGGATGCAGTTAGTTATGCAGAGGCAGAAGGATTTCAACGCCTCAAGGGGAAGGTGTTAAAATCAATGGGAATCAGCGCATTTCAAAGTGACGATTATGAGCTTGCGCTTGGATATTATGATCAGGCCATTGTTGCCTATGAAAAAGCCAATGACCAGGCTTCAAAAAGTGCTGTTCTTAATAATATTGGCCTGGTATATAAAAAGATGGGAGATAGTGACAAAGCACTTGATTATTATCAGCAGGCATATGCTATTCAGTTCGAAATGAATGACACACAGGCTTATGCCTCTACCAGTAATAATATGGCAAGTTTGTATTATCAGCGTGGAGAACTGGACAAGGCTTTTGATACGTATTATCAGCTTCAGCTGCTATTTTTGAGCATGCAGGATAGTTTGCGTTATGCCCAGGTGACACATAATATGGCCAATGTTTACTGGCAGTGGGATCAGAATGAAAAAGCACTTCAACTCCTTGATGAAGCGGGCAGTATTTATCTTGCATTTAATGCGACACTCGATCTTTCAAGGGTTTTTTATACGCAGGGGCTCATTTATGCGTACGATTTTGGTGATTATGATAGTGCTCTTGAAAAGTTTAATCTAACACTCGATTTACGCGAAAAGCTTGGTAATCCTTATGGAACGGCTAATGCAATGATTAACGTAGCCAACATTTGGATGGAGCAGGAGCGTTATGAGGATGCCTTTGCTTTTTATAAGCGTGGACTAAGCATACACGAATCCATCGGACATACAGATGGAATTTTAATGGCTTATTATTATATGGGTTTGGCTAATCAAAAAATTGGGAAGTACAGTGAATCAAATTACTGGTTAGAAAAATGCCAGGCAAAATCCATCGCTGTCAATAGCAGACTTTATGAGGATGTGATTCTGGAAGCAAGGATGAGAAATGCTGCTGCAACAGGTAATTACGAAGATTTTCTGATGTATTTTGATCAGTTTGTCATTGCCAGAGATTCATTGAGTAATGCCTATAAGACACTTCAGAGCGTTGACGCTCAAAACAGAAATCAACTAAAAGAATTGGAAGCAAAGATTGATCAGTTGAATGAAACAAATAAGCAATACAGGAAAAGCTTAACTAATTATCAAAATTCGTTTTATGCCTTGCTGGGATTGTTGTTTTTGGTATTGGGTTATAGCATTTTGAAGGTGTTATTGTTTGCACTTAAAAGAACCAAAGCGAAAGCAACCAAAAAAGAAGAAAAGCTTCCCCATTTAAATTAAATAAATTTTGTTTTTTCGGACAGAATAGATAATTTTACAGCTTAAACCATCCGATTGATAAAAATAACAATTTCCAACTTTTGATGTTTAAAGTATTAATTATTGATAATGAGCAAAATGCTCGCGAAGTGTTATCACTACAACTTTTAAGATGGTGTAAGCAATCGGAGCTTATTGGTGTAGCCGATGGCGTTGAAACAGGGCTTGCACTTATAAAAGAAAAACAACCCGATATCGTATTGCTGGATATCAACCTGAATGATGGCACAGGTTTCGACTTGTTGCGAAGGTTAGAACAGATCCGGTTTAAATTGATTTTTGTAACGGCATACGATCATTTTGCCCTGAAAGCTATAAAGTTTAGTGCACTTGATTATTTACTAAAACCCATTGATCCTGATGAGTTCGACAGGGCAATGAAGAAGGCACTTTCAACGCTGGAATCGGAGAATCAAAACTTAAAATTGAATGCCTTTTTTAACAACTTTAAGTACATCAGTCAGGAAGCTCGCAAAATAGTTTTGCATACAGCCAACAGCATCTACCTGATTAATGTAAGTGATATTGTAAGATGCCAGGCCGAAAATAACCAAACCATATTTTACCTTTCGAATGGCGATCAGTTACTTACACCAAAAACACTTAAAGAATTTGATGATTTATTGTCGGGTTTTCAGTTTATGCGAATACATAAAAGCCATCTTATTAATGTCAATTATATTGAACGCTTCGATAAGCTTAACAATTACTTATTGGTGTTGAAGGATAAATCCGTTGTTCCGGTGGCAGTAAGACGCAAAAATGATTTATTGGAAAAGATTCAAAAATTGTAAGTTTGTAAATTTATTAAACTTTTAAATTGATTGATGGCATGAAACCCATCAAAGAACCATATCATCTTTTTGCCGATCCCATCCGGTATTACAATGCCATGCTCGACGATATTGAGGCGGCAAAGGATTATATCTATCTTGAAACCTATCGCATTGGCAACGACACTATTGGGATCCGTTTTAAGGAGCTGCTCATGCGTAAAGCAGCAGAAGGACTGGAAGTAAAAGTGTTGGTTGATTTTTGGGGCGGCTCGGCCATTAATAATCATTTTGCAGAAGACCTCAGAACTGCAGGCGTTGAGCTTCGTTTTTTTGAGAAGATAAAATTTAATACAGACCTCTTCACCAGAAGTCACAGACGAAACCATCGAAAACTATTACTGATTGATGATGAAGTATCTTATATTGGCTCCTCAAATTTAACAGCCTATAACCTCAACTGGCGCGAATCTGTGCTCAGGATTACCGGAAGTATTACGCTGGCATTTAAAAAAGTTTTCAAACAGGATTTTAAGATTTATAATACTTATGTTTTTACCAATAAGAATAATTATTTACGGCTGATTCATCATCAGGATTTTGAAATTGTGCGCGATATGCCCTCGATAACCAAACAGCGTATCATGCGCAAATACAGTTACCTGATTAAAAAAGCAGAACGATCAATAGTTATCGTAACGCCTTATTTTTTACCAGGTTATATGTTGCGAAAATTGTTGATGGCCGCATCAGAAAAAGGACTTGATGTAAAAATTATTATCCCCAAGCGATCTGATGTTGGATTGGTTGATATCCTTAGAAATAAATACATGGGTCAGTTACACCAAAGCGGCATACAGCTTTTGCTTTATCGGTCGCACAACCTGCACGCAAAATTATTATTGATTGACGACAAGGTTTTTAGCATTGGTTCTTCCAACTTTGATTATCGGTCGTTTCGATACATGTATGAAATAGTGCTGTTAGGCGAAGATAAAAGCATAACAAATCAGATCAGGAAGTTTATCTCGGATACCATAGAGAATACTGATCTGTTCGATTATGAACAATGGAAAAGACGGCCGATCATCAGTCGGTTTTTTGAATGGTTACTGATTCCATTCAGGCATTTGCTCTAATATTCAACAAACTACACAAGTTTTTTCCACAAAACTTGTGGGGCAAATATTTGGCCACTCCATTCATTTCCCTTACCTTTGTACAATCATTTGTTAGTAAATTAACAATCATAAATTTTAAAAAATATTATTATGATAGAAAAAATGACCTCGCAGCTGGCCATGGAATTGGAAGACAAGCATGGTGCTCATAACTATCACCCACTGCCTGTTGTTTTAGCCAAAGGCCAGGGAGCCCGTGTATGGAATGTTGAAGGAAAAGAATATTATGATTTTCTTTCGGCCTACTCAGCTGTAAACCAAGGCCATTGTCATCCAAAAATCATTGGCGCACTTACCGATCAGGCCAAAACTTTAACCCTCACCTCAAGAGCCTTTTTTAACGATGTGCTTGGTGTGTACGAAAAATTTATCACGGAGTATTTTGGATATGACAAGATATTGCCGATGAATAGTGGTGCCGAAGGCGATGAGACAGCTTTGAAGCTCTGCCGCAAATGGGCCTACGAAAAGAAAGGTGTTCCTGAAAATCAAGCCAAAATCATCGTTTGTGATGGCAACTTCCACGGTCGCACCATTACTGTGATCAGCATGTCAACCGATCCTGATGCAAGGGCAGGTTTCGGGCCTTATACACCTGGCTTTATTACCATTCCATATAACGACCTGGGTGCATTGGAGGAAGCACTCAAAGATCCCAATGTTGCAGGATTTTTGGTTGAGCCCATTCAGGGTGAGGCAGGTGTGTTTGTGCCTGATGATGGTTATCTCAAGAAAGCTTACGACCTCTGTAAATCAAAAAATGTGCTGTTTATTGCTGATGAAGTTCAGACCGGAATTGCCCGTACAGGAAAATTGCTGGCTTGCGATCACGAAGGTGTTCGCCCTGATATTCTGATACTTGGCAAAGCACTCTCGGGTGGTGTATATCCTGTTTCGGCTGTGTTGGCCGATGACGAAATTATGCTGACCATCAAACCTGGTGAGCATGGCTCCACTTTTGGAGGTAATCCTCTTGCCGCCCGCGTTGCTATTGCTGCCCTTGAGGTGGTAAAAGATGAAAAATTGGCTGAGAGGGCTGAGTATCTTGGGAAAATCTTCCGTGATGAAATGAAAAAGATCAATAGTGAGATGATCGAACTGGTTCGCGGAAAAGGCTTGCTGAATGCCATTGTGATAAAACCCAAGAGCGGGAAAACTGCCTGGGATGTTTGTGTAGAAATGGCCGAGAATGGTGTACTTGCCAAACCAACTCACGGACATATCATCCGTTTTGCTCCGCCATTGGTTATCACCGAAGAGGAACTGCGCGATGCGATTGAAAGAATTAAAAAATCCATCCTCTCTTTTGAGTAATGAAATTGAGGACAAAAAAAAAAGACCAGTCAGAACGACCGGTCTTTTTTTTGTTTGTTAGTATAATTTAGATTGCGTTAGTATAGTTCTTTGTCACTGCATCCCAGTTGATTACATTCCAAAATGCACTTACGTAATCCGGACGCTTGTTTTGATATTTTAAGTAATAGGCATGTTCCCAAACATCAAGGCCTAGGATGGGTGTGCCATGGCATTCAGCTACATCCATCAATGGATTGTCCTGATTGGGTGAGGAGCAAACTGCAAGGCTTTTGTCACTTTTTACGCAAAGCCATGCCCAACCGCTACCGAAACGGGTTTTTGCTGCGGTATTAAATTTTTCCTGCATGGATTCAAAAGAACCAAAGTTTTTATCGATTGCTTCTGCCAGTTTGCCCTGAGGTTTTCCGCCACCATTAGCCGACATGATCGTCCAGAATAAGCTGTGATTAAAATGCCCGCCCCCATTGTTGCGAACGGCCACAGGATATTTGCTGATGTTCTTCAATAAATCAGCAAAAGGCATATCAGCCATTTCAGTGTCTTTTACAGCAGCCTGCAAATTGTCGAAATAAGCTTTGTGATGTCTGGTGTAATGAATTTCCATGGTCATGGCGTCAATATGAGGCTCCAGTGCGTCGTAAGCATAAGGCAGTGATGGAAATTGTAAGTCTTTAACTTGTGTTTTCATGATGTTTTAAACTTTTGGTTATGAATTTTTTTATTCAGAATTGATCTAAATAGTATAATCTAAACATCACAGAAGTGATTTTGTTCAAGCGCAGGATTTTATGAAAAATTTTCTTGGAGATACAGCTAATCCCAAATCAAAACTCTGCCACCAGTTTTAAATTTATTTGCCTGGGCGTAAGATAATTAGGGACAGCGTATTGCAAATTGTTAACGTCCTTTACCCAGATGTAGGAAACTGTATTGTTAACTTGCAACAGGTTGAATACCTCCAGACTGAGCCACATATTTTTGATGTGTCTGAAAACTGATTTTTCCTTAAGCTGGGTGTGTTCACCTATCAATTGTTTGCTGAATCCAATGTCAACTCTCCGATAGTCGGGCATGCGTCGGGTTTGTTGATAGCGCTGTGAATTTGGTGGCCCGAAAGGCAGTTTGGTTCCATAAATCAAACGCAGATGAACTCTGAAAGTGGGATAGTTTGGAATATAATCCTGAAAGAAAACAGAGAATTGCAAACGTTGATCCGATGGCCGTGGTATCATCCCTGGAAAAACAGTTACAGTGTCGCTAACAATCTGATTTTCAGAAATCGGTGTTATTCGTTTTCCATCTGTATTCACAAGGTATTGAAAGGAATCACCTTTAACATCTTCTTCGGTTTTCATCAGCGAAAGGCTGGCCCAGCTTTCAATGCCCTTCACAAATTCACCATTTACTTTCAAATCGAGTCCGGTTGCATAACCGGTTGCACTTTGGTCTGCATAATACCTTATCCTCACATTATCAACCTCGTAGGGGATAATATGGCTTAAGTATTTGTAATAAATTTCGGAGGTAAAAACGAAAGGGCGACTCCAGGCCATAAAATGAAGATCGCTTCCCAAAACCACCTGAAAAGATTTTTGCGAACGGGCATCCGGATATATGGAGCCATCAAACATCCTGATTTCTCTGTAAAAAGGGGATTGATTATAAACGCCTGTGGCAATCCTGAACAACATTCTTTTCTCCCAATTGGGTTTGTAGCTGAGGCTGGCTCTCGGACTTAATAACAGCTCATTGGCGTAGTCCCAGTAATTTGCTCTAAGGCCAGCTGTGAGTGTATATTCAGCTTCCTGCCAATCCATAAAAGTCCAGGAATGTTGCACAAAGGCATTGGCATTTTTCCATTGTAATTTATTGTTGGCCCGGGCAACTTGATTCAATAACAAATCGGGCCGTGATGGCTGGGGATTGCTGATTTGATCCACAGGTCGGGGGAGTGTAAAACCAGCAGAATCAATCATTTCCCATTCATTCATTCGGTCGTCAATATCTTGCAACTGAAAACGGGCTCCCCATTTTAAAACATTACGATTTTTTACCCGTGTTCCCTGGTGATCTATATTGAGTACAATGGCATCAAAATAATTACGGGCATGATCAATAAATGTTCCAACACCCTGAGCCTGAGTTACATTTCCAAATTGCTCGCTACCAAGCGAAGTGTCCAGTTTACCTATCCAATACTGTCCCTGAATATCGTAAGTCTCAGTTTCAACCGTGCTAAATACAGATGCTGTAAGCCTTAGGTCAAGGTTTTTGTGCGGACGATGAATGAGAGAGAGTGCACCCATACCCGTAGAATAATTATCTACCTCTTGGCCATCGAAATAAATATTCAGTCGGTAAGCTTCCTGAAAAGTTCCAAAATCTGTCTGCCTGCTTTCGGGGATGAGCTGATATTTGTTTCGGGAATAATAAGCCAGTGCATTCAGTTCCCATTTTGGGTTGAAGGTGTAGGTTAAAAAACTTTGAATGTCAGTAAAATCAGGCCGATAAGCTCCTTTTGTTTCCAAGGCGTTCAGGATGTAAGAAGTGGTTTTGTAGCGGGCTCCTAGCAGGTAAGTAAATTTATTTTTACTTCCTTCAATATGCATTTCGGCTCCCAATAAACTCAGGCTCAACGAAGCTGCAGTTTCATCGGGACGCGTATAAGTGATGTCGAGCACGGATGAAAGTTTGTCGCCATATTCTGCAGCAAATCCACCGGCCGAAAAATCAATGGAGGATACCAATCGGGAATTTAAAAAGCTAAGTCCTTCCTGTTGTCCTGAACGGATCAGAAAGGGTCTGTAAATTTCGATACCATTTACATAAACCAGATTTTCATCAAAATTTCCTCCCCGCACTGTATATTGTGAGCTCAATTCATTATTGGATGATACCCCTGGAAGTGTTTTTAACAGGTCTTCAATGCCACTACCAACTGTTGGTAATAGGGCAGCCTGTCGCGGATCGAGCCGGATAAGGGTGCTGGTGTTCATCCGTTGATCCACTACCTCAGCTGCCGGCAAATTTGTGGAAACTGATCTTAATAAAATATCGGAGTGAATCGTTTCGCCTGCTTCAGGACGAAATGTAACTGTTTGAGATTGATAGCCTATGAAACTATAGATCAGATCGATGGTTGTATCGGCCGGAACGGTAAGTTTGTAAATTCCTTTGCCGTTGGTAGTAGTGCCACCGGGTAAGCCTTTTACGGCAACATTAGCCAGTTCAATGCTCCTGCCTCTTTCGTCTGTAATTTTTCCCGTAACAATGGCCTGTTGTTGAGCCAGTGCAAAGGAAGGGATCAAAAATAGCAGCGATAAAAAGTGTTTGAAAATATGTTTCAATGGTTTAAAACTGTCTGAGATTATATTCACATCAACCATTATAACTCTTATTGGAGAAAATTATTTCGCTGTTTTATTGGAAACCATAAAAAAAGCTGCTGCGAAAATATCACAACAGCTTCAAATTCTTTTAATTTCAGGTTACCTGCGGTAAAGGTGTCCTTTATCACTGGCATCTACCATAGCATTGTAAATCCCTTTTTTGTTGATGGTGCGCAATCCGGCAGCAGAAACTTTAAGGGTTACCCATTCTTCGAGCTCGGGCACATAAAAACGTTTGATGTGCAGGTTGGGCTCAAAAGTGCGTTTGCTCTTCTTATTGGAGTGTGAAACCTTATTTCCGGTGATCACTTTCTTTCCTGTTATCTGACAAATCTTTGACATGGTGCTTACAGTTTATAAATGGTAAAACCCCTCAAAAAGGGAGTGCAAAATAAGTGATAATTTTTGGATTACACAAATGCTGCCTAAAAAAAATATTACATCATTGTAAATGAGCGTTATGGGCACTTATTTTGCGATACGATCAGCAATGAATCCGGCGAAGTTACGTCTTCTGTTTTTCCCGAATCCGACCACGGAAATTGATTTAGCTTATTTTTAATCAGTCTAAATTGGAAAGTTGTTTATTTTTGCCAGTTACTAAAATAAAAATACATCAAATAACGCATATAAACTGAACAAGCTATGGTAATTGAAGCACAAAAAGTAGGCATTTTAAGTTATCAGATTAAAGTAAATAATGATTCCGGCGAGGTGCTGGAAGAAGCAACAATAGACAATCCCCGCACCATGTTGTTTGGAACAGGTCGGGTTATGCAAAGCTTCGAAAGTCGTCTTTACGGTCTGAAATCGGGCGACAGCTTTGATTTTGTGATTGAACCCGAAGAGGCTTTTGGCAATTTCAAAGAGGAGCTTGTAATGGATATTCCAATCTCGGCTTTTGTTGTTAAAGGCGAATTAAAATCCGACAAGCTGAAGTTAGGCAACACAGTGCCGATGATGGACAGCGAAGGCAATCCTTTTGACGGAAGGGTGATAGCCATAGATGATCAAACTGTTAAGATGGATTTTAATCATCCGCTGGCCGGAAAGGCGTTGCACACTTTGGGTCAGGTATTGAATGTGCGTGAAGCTACCTACGAGGAGCTTAATCCTGCACCATCAGGTTGTGGATGCGGTTCGCACAGTGATAGTTGCTGTGGTGGCGGCCACAGTCATGAACATCACCACGAGCAGGAAACAGAAAGCTGTGGTGTTTGTGGCAGTGCCGACGAATATCAGACGCAGGGAGTAGGCAGTTGTCAATGTCATTAAAAAAAAAGACCGGATTATAAGCGATCCGGTCTTTTTTTCTCCATCTGTTCATCCTGCATTGGGCAAGTTACCCGATTAAAGCTTGCTGTCGCCTTTTTCCTCAATAAGCGGTGCGTTTTTAATTGCATGAATCAAAGCAACTACACCAATTAATGCAAAGGATGAAATAACAATAATTGCGATCATGACAGCAAATTTTAGAACGTTTGTTAACTAACTATTTAATTAACGCGGCTAAGTTCCATTAATAACAGCAAAAAGTAGTATCTTTGCTTTATGAAGCAGATAACAGAAATAAAAAAGAAGTTCAAGGCCTTGCCATCCTCAGTTCAGGTTAAATTGCTTGACGAGTTGTTGCAGGAACACGAAATGAGTGGCCAGGTGATAGAAACAGTCAAACAAGAGCTGT
>Ga0334884_1001209_pt1 | contig 40168 bp, 31 predicted proteins | sample GraSluR1_MG_7_FD_207215 | JGI IMG/M metagenome (GOLD analysis project Ga0334884, IMG submission 207215) | Sludge microbial communities from methane-producing bioreactor in Wageningen University, Netherlands - Granular Sludge_12_05 R1 | ecosystem: Engineered > Bioreactor > Anaerobic >... | reverse complement strand
AGAAGATTAAATTCTTTTTGAATAGCACTTTGAAGCCGGCAAAAGCAATCAGGCTGGTTCCTGCCAGAAATAAGATATCCACACCAAAGACAAAGGTCCAGGGATCAATTCCGATTATTTTTCCTTGGGAAAACCTGATCAACAAATTGAAGTTCAGGCCGATATTAAGCAAAAGTCCCAACACGATGAGTTTGATTCCGCGCATGAGAAGCGAAAGGGGTGGTGCTGCTTTTCGTGCCACAAAATAACCCATCACAGCCATAAAAAGCGGAGCAGCCGGCGGTCCACCCATGAATAATGATAAACTCCCAACAGTGCTTTCATAAAATGCTGGTAAAGCAAAAAGCTCGGTAAGATGAACCTGAACCATCATCACCACCGCTATGCCTTTGAGCAAATCGGGCAGAAGCAATCGGGATTTAGGGGTATTTGTCATCACGATAATTTTTCAGAACAAGCTTGCCAGTGAGTCAACTTTCCTGATTCTAATAAGTAGTTCAATTGAATCAGGAAGCTTTTATTGACAAGATAAAGTCTCTTTCAATGCTTTGTTGGACGAAGGTACAAATAGTTGTTAGTATTTGTCTTGTCGATAAAACTTTGATAAACAAACAAATAACATCTATGGCTATTGTTTCATTACATGTACTGCTCTTTCAATAGCAGATTGAATATCAACGCAATTGTTTTCTTCGCCAACTTCGTCAATTATACCTGCTTTACGCAAACTGGCCACAAGTTTGTTTCCGGCACCCGAAAACACTATCTGAATACCGTTATGTGCCGACCTGTGAATGAATGATTTGAGATTACTTAAGCCGGTTGAGTCAATAAATGGAACCCGCCGAAGCCTGATGATACGCACTTTGGGTTTATCGCCAGCTAGCTTTTCGGCAGCTTCAAACTTATTGGCAATACCGAAAAAGAAGGGGCCGTTCACTTCAAAAACTTCCACACCTTCTGGTATTTGAAGACTTTCTCCTTCATCTGCAAACTCGTTGTTTTCTGCTTCAACTACCATATTTAAAACTGCCACATCAGTGGTTTCAATCACACGCTTAAGGAAAAGCAAAACGGCAAGCAGCAAACCAAACTGAATGGCCACTGTTAAATCGATCAAAACCGTAAGGAAAAAGGTTGTGAGCAAAACAGCCACATCACTTTTGCTGTTGTTGAACAATGCTTTAAACGAACGCCACTCACTCATATTATAGGCCACCACTACCAGAATACCAGCCAGCGTACTCATAGGAATTAATCGTGCATAACGACCAAAAAAAAGCATAATCAACAAAAGTACAACCGCATGTATGATGCCTGCCACTGGTGTTTTTCCGCCATTACGAATATTGGTCATGGTGCGGGCGATGGCACCTGTTGCCGGAATGCCACCAAAAAGCGGGGTGATGATGTTGGCAATTCCTTGTCCGATCAACTCAGTATTGGAGCGATGTCTTTCACCGGTGGCACCATCGGCTACCATAGCCGAAAGTAGTGATTCAATGGCACCCAGTATTGCAATTGTAAAGGCCGGAACCAACAAATGCCTGAAGCTGTCGAAGCTGATAGTCGGAATTTGCGGGGCTTTTAACCCACCACTGATGGCCCCAAAACGACTTCCAATGGTTTCAACAGGCAAATCCCAGAAGGTGGTCACAAGGGTAGTTAAGAGCAATGCGATTAAGGTTCCCGGGATACGCTTATTCACTTTTGGCCAAAAAGCTATTATCAGCACCGTTACTATTCCCAATGCCAGGGCATACCAGTTTACGACATCAAAATGAAGAAAGTAAAAATTCCATTTTTCCAGAAAATCGGCTGGAACAGCTGCTGAAGTCTGCAAACCAAAAAGGTCTTTTATTTGTGACGAAAAAATCACAATGGCTATCCCACTGGTGAAGCCTACTATAATAGGATAGGGCATAAAACGGATGAGGGTTCCAAGTTGTAATACGCCCATTATTACTAAAATAACTCCCGCCATGATGGTGGCAACAATTAGGCCATCAACACCAAATTGTTCCACTATGCCATAAACAATCACAATAAAGGCACCCGTTGGACCCCCAATCTGTACTTTGCTGCCTCCAAGTGCAGAGATCAGGAAACCTGCGATTACGGCAGTGATCAAACCTCGTTCGGGAGCAACACCGCTAGCAATTCCAAAGGCTATTGCAAGAGGCAGTGCTACTACGCCAACAATAATTCCGGCAATCAGGTCGGCAACAAACTGATCGCGGGTGTATGTACGGATAGACGTAAGGAGCTTGGGATAAAAGACTTGCGTCACCGAATCCTTCCAGGGTTTTAAACTCATAGGGCTCTATGGAATCAGGGGCGCAAAGTTATCAAAGCTTTTGTCAATTCGCGATGAAGTGCTTAAGATTTTTTGAAAACAATCACATTTATTTCAGCAAATCCCTCGAAATCACAATTTTCTGAATCTCGGAAGTGCCTTCATAAATTTGTGTCAGTTTGGCTTCACGCATCAAACGTTCCACATGGTATTCCTTTGTATAACCGTATCCGCCGTGAATCTGAACTGCTTCGGTGGTCACTTCCATGGCGATGTCGGCGGCATATTGTTTGGCCATGGCACTGGCCACGCCATATGGCTTACCCTGATCCTTAAGCCAGGCAGCTTTGAGGCAGAGGTTGCGTGCGTTTTCAACTTTTACAGCCATATCGGCTAATTTAAAAGCAATTGCCTGATGGTTAGCGATTTCGGTGCCAAAAGCCTTGCGTTCTTTGGAATAAGCCACGGCACGCTCCAATGCTCCGGAAGCCAGTCCGAGTGCCTGAGCAGCAATACCAATACGGCCGCCTTCGAGCACTTTCATGGCAAATTTAAATCCAAAGCCATCCTCTCCGATGCGATTCTCTTTCGGGATTTTCACATCGTTAAACATTACCGAATGGGTGTCGGAGCTGCGCATCCCCATCTTGTCCTCATGGGGCCCAAGAGTGATGCCCGGAGTGTCTTTTTCAATCACAAAAGCATTGATACCTTTATGCTTTTTTTCGGGATGCGTTTGTGCAATTAAAACGTAGGTTGAAGCAGAATTGGCATTGGTGATCCAGTTTTTGGTGCCATTCACAAGATAATAATCTCCTTTGTCTTCGGCAATGGTGCGTTGGCTGGTGGCATCACTTCCGGCTTCGGGCTCCGAAAGCAGGAAAGCCCCTATCACTTCACCACCGGCTAGTGGTTTCAGGTATTTTTCTTTGATATAATCCGATCCATAGGCTTCCAGACCGAAACATACCAGCGAATTATTTACTGAAACGATCACACTGGCAGAGGCATCCACTTTGCTTAGTTCCTCCATGGCCAGCACATAAGAAACGGTATCCATGCCGCTTCCGTTGTATTGCGGATCAACCATAATGCCCATAAAGCCCAGATCGGACAGGTTTTTTACATGATGAGCTGGAAACTCAGCTTTGTAGTCTCTTTCGATTACATCCTGAATCAGTTCGCGCTGTGCATAGTCGCGGGCAGCCTGCTGGATCATCAGCTGCTCTTCGGTAAATTCAAAATTCATTTTTTTTGTTTTTTATGGTCAAATTAAAAATTATATTGTTCTTGTGAGAGTTTTTTACGCGCCTCATTGAATTCGGTAAGTAGATCGGTGATGATTTCAGCAGCAGGTTTTTCTTCACGGATCAAGGCAGCAACTTGTCCTATTTCAAGTTCACCTTCTTTCAGGTCGCCTTCAAACATGCCTTTTTTGGCTCGCGCTCTTCCCAGGATTTTTTTTAACACATCGGGATCTGCACCGGCCAGTTCAGCAGCTTTTACCTGATCGTAAAAGGCGTTTTTGAGTAATCTTACGGGTATAAGCTGTTTCAAGCTAAGCATGGTAGCACCATCTCCGGCTGTAATAATTGCCTGTTTAAATGCTTTGTGGGCTGATGACTCGGTGGCTGCTACAAATCGCGAACCGATCTGAACTCCGTCGGCACCCAATGCCAGTGCTGCCAGCATCTGACAGCCGGTAGCAATACCTCCGGCAGCTATCACCGGAATATTTACGGATTGCTTAATAAGTGGTATGAGCGTCATGGTAGTGGTTTCTTCTATGCCATTATGCCCTCCGGCTTCAAAGCCTTCGGCAACAATCGCATCAACTCCGGCTTCTTCTGCTTTACGCGCAAATTTTTGATTGGCAATCACATGCACTACCAATACACCTGCGGCCTTTAGCCGTGATGTATATTTAGCAGGATTGCCGGCAGATGTGAAAACCACAGGTACTTCTTCGCGAATGATTATCTGGATAAGATCTTCTGTATCAGGATATAGTAAGGGTACATTCACGCCAAATGGTTTGTTCGTGGCGGCTTTGCACTTACGGATATGTTCTTCAAGCACTTCCGGATACATGGAGCCGGCACCAATTAAACCCAATCCGCCAGAATTACTCACTGTAGAAGCCAGTTTCCAGCCACTGCACCAGATCATGCCGGCCTGTATGATGGGGTACTTAATGCCAAAAAGCGAGGTGATCATAAAAGTGCAATTATTCCTCAACCTCGCCGTTCATGCTTTTCATCATGGCATCCACCAGGTTGTAGGCACCATCCCAGATGTCGGTGATGGTGGCTTCGAGCATATAACAAGGTGTGGTGAAAACCATATTGGACGCATCATACACCACATCGCCATGTTCGGTGTGCACGTGCATGCCTCCCATGTTTTCGATCACCTCAATTGTGCCCTGGTCACTTCCGATGGTCACATCTACTTCTCCAAGTACTTTTACAACAAAGGTGGGTGAAATACACATGGCTCCAATGGGTTTTTGCGCTGCATTCATTGTCCTGATGGCTTTTTCCACCTCGGGATTGACTTTGGCATTGGCACCGTCAAAAGCAACAGTAGAAAGGTTTTTAGCTGCACCAAAGCCACCCGGAAAAAGGATAGCATCAAACTCAGTTTCCTTAAATTCACTCAGGGGCTTGATGTTTCCGCGGGCAATCCGGGCTGCTTCAATGAGTACATTTCTTTTTTCAGGCATTTCCTCTCCGGTGAGGTGATTGATCACATGATGCTGATCAATATCCGGAGCAAAGCATTGGTATTCGCCTCCTGCCTGAGCAATGGCCAGCATCGCCAGGGTGGCTTCATGGATTTCAGCACCGTCGTAAACACCACAACCAGCTAAAACAACTGCAAATTTTTTCATAGGCTATGTATTATTGGTTTGTTATCCTTTTTTGTAAACAATGGCAACAACAGTCACATCATCCCCACCCATATTGATGGTCATGCCGTAAGGTCGTTCGGCTGGGATATTGATCTGTGCTTGTCCGGCATTTCCGGTCAGCTGTTGCCAGATGGTAACGGCCTGATGCACACCAGTGGCTCCTGTTGGGTGCCCCCAACCGATCAGTCCGCCTGTAGTATTCATGGGCAAGGCTCCGTTGCGGGCAGTGTTTCCGGCTGCCACATATTCAGCACCCTTGCCTTTTTTGGCCAGGCCAAGTGCTTCAACAGCCAGCAATCCTGCAATGCTAAAGCAGTCATGTGTTTCAACGGTAGCTACCTGATTCAGAGTGATTCCGGCCATGGCCAGTGCCTTTTCGGCTGCTTTTTTGATGGTGGTGAGCTCCACTGGATCAACAGGGTCTTTGGTGATATTGCGTGTTACCTGTGACCAGCCGACAATTTCAACAGCTTGTGATTTGTCGATGCCCAGCTTTTGCAGGCCTTCTTCTGAGCTTACAAGAATACCTGAAGCACCATCAGAAACTTTGGAGCAGTCGAGCACATTCAGGTGATCAACAAAAGCTTTTCCGTTGGGCTTCATTTTGTCATATAAACCTGCAAGATCAGAAGTGGCATTGTGATGTTCCTGTGCATCAGGATCGAGACGGGCATTTTCAATGGCATTTACAAACCATTGTCGCATACCGGCACGCGCATAGTCGTAGCCATATTTTTCATAATACACGCCTGCGCGATCCGAAAACTGTCCGGGGAAGAAATAGGCATGACCTGTTTTTCGGTTTTGGTACCAGCCGGCTCCTGCCAGAATATCAGCCCCATAGATGGCTTTAACTGTGTTTTGCACTTCTACGCCGAGCGAAAGGGCTACTTCAGCAGTCCCTGCCAACACCGAACGCATGCCGCTGACAAGTGAAAGGCCTCCCGAAGCACAGGCACCTTCTACACTTAGCGAGGGTTTGTATTCGAGTTTGTCGTCAACCAAGCCGGCAAAACCACCCAGATGGGCTTGTTTATTGAACCGTGCTGCCATGAAATTGCCAATCACGGTTTCGTCAATTTTATTGGCATCGCCAATTTGTTTTACAACACCTTTGCCGGCCTCGCTGATGTAATGCTCAAGGCCTGGACGTTCTTTTTTAGGATTGAATTCTTTGCGGCCGGTTCCAAGTGATACGGTATTGTAACCGGCTGTCATATAGAGTTTTTTCTGCATAATCTTCAGTTTTTTGCGTTAGGCGAAATAATTGTTGATGGGTCCGTAGGCATGGAAGAAACCAGTAAGCATTACGGTATTCACATCTTCATCCTGATTGGCCACGCCATCGCTCACAAGCCTGCGCCCGATAGCATTGGAGTTTTGGCCATATTTTACAGCAAGCTTAGCACCGGTATTATTGGCTTGTTTCATGGCGTCAAAATAGGGTCCAAAATGGCTGTCTTTGTTGGCAATACGCACAGCGGCTTTCCAGGGTTTATGGCCTTCCGGAAGCTCACCCAATTCCTGATCGCAGGAGGCAGCAAATTCATCTACAGCAACATAGACTTGTTTTTTAAGATCGTAAACAGCCGTGATAGTTCCTTTTTCGTATTTCAGGAAACCGTCTTTTTGTGCACCACTAGATTGCTGTCCGCCTTTTACGCCAAGTTCCATCAATTGATCCAGTATCGGACTGTGTAGTTCTTCATCCTTCATGTGAGGATTCATCACTTTCATGATAAATTGCACCACATCGATGCCCACATAATCAATCAACTGAAATATTCCCATTGGTCTGATGAGGAAATCCTGACTCACTCTGTTGATCATATAAACAGCTTCATAAAAAGGCCTGTTTTTGGCCAGTTCCAATGCCTGATTGATGCCATACAAGGCATCACGCATGAAGTGACCGTTGCCAATAAAGCCGGCAATGTCGTTACTGGGAACCACCACTTTACGAAGTGATTTGGCATAGTCCAGCGCAAATTGTTTCATTTCGGGCTGGCTTTTTTGGGTAACGATTAACTCAACCAGTTTTTGAACAGCAGGAGGATTATAAAAATGAAATCCAAGTACCCTTCCCGTAAGGCTGGCTTCCGATTCAATCAAGTGAATTGGCACGGAAGAAGTATTGGTGAAATACCAGGGTTTATTAGGGTTATTTTCGTCAAGCTGTTTGAGTATCTTAACCTTAAGGTCTTTGTTTTCGGTCACTGCTTCAAAAATAAGGTTGGAACGATATGCCGTTTCCATGGCAGTGGTAGGGCGCACCAGTTTGATCACATCATTCACATATTGATCAATAATTTCGTAGTTTTCGACCAGATCAGCTCTGTCGGCATACATTTGCCTGAGCCAGACGGTTTTTTTCTCGGCAAGTTTAATCACCTGCACGCGCAGATAATCCATCAGTCCGGCCAGCCCCTCATCGGAGAGATCAATGGCATTTAATACGAAAGTTTTTCCTTTGTTTTCAGGTTTCAGGCTGATGTCGGCCATTTCCACAGCGGTAAGCAGTAAAATTCCACTGCCCATCTTTCCTGCCGCTCCGAGTACTGCAACCTGTTGTAAGCGTTCGTCGTAAGTCATAAGAGGTGTTATTTTTTGGGTTATTTACCAGTTTGGTTTTCTTTTTTCCAGAAAGGCTTTCATGCCTTCATGTCCTTCAGTGTTTTTGCCAAAGAGCGATCCAAAATGATCGGCTTCCAGTTCGCTGCCTGTTTCCAGGTCTGTTTCCAGGGCTTTGCGGGTGAGCATTTTTACTTTTCGCACGGCTTGAGGACCCTTTTTGGCGATTGTTTCGGCCAGTTTAAATGCTTCATCGAGCAAGTGGTCGGGTTCGATGATTTGTTGAATCAAACCCATACGCAAAGCTGTTGAGGCATCTATCATCTCGGCAGATGTGAGCAGGTAGAGGGCATTGCCAAGTCCAACCAGGCGAGGCAGGCGCTGTGTTCCGGCAAAACCTGGAGTAAGACCCAGGTTCACTTCGGGCTGGCCAAATTTAGCTTTGGCAGATGCGATACGAATGTCGCAAGCCATGGCCAGTTCGAGGCCGCCACCAAGAGCAAAGCCGTTGATAGCAGCAATTACAGGAAATGGCAACAATTCGAGCGAACGAAATGTGTGCTGACCACGGCTGCCAAAAGCCGAGCCTTCGTCAGCATTTTTATCCACCATCTCAGCAATGTCAGCACCGGCAACAAATGCTTTTCCCTCACCGGTTAAGATCATTACACGAATGCTTTGATCCTGAGCTAACTGTGCGATCAACAAGTCCATTTCTTCAAAAAATAATGTATTGAGGGCATTGAGGGCTTCCGGCCTGTTGATGACCACAATGGCAATACCTTTCCGTATTTCGGTAGTTAAAATTTTGAAATCAGACATAAATATCTACTGTTATTTTTGTTGCCCAAAGATAGGTCTTTTATCCAATTTCAGATAAACTTGCAATCGTTTTCGGCTGATGTTAAGGTTTGATTAAGATTTTTTAACAACCAAAAGGCCAATACAATACATTGAAATTATAAACTTTTTAACAATCATTCAGCTATTAATACCTATTTTTGTGTCATGAATCAGATTTGGTACATGCGATTTTTTGCGCTGGTGATGGCTGTCGTTATCTTTGTTGGTACAGTTGGCCTTACAATTAATGCGCATTATTGCAGTACACAAAAGACACTCGAGAAAAGTTTATTTGCTTCAAATATTAGCTGCGATCATCAGAGAATGACCTGCGAGCTTGAAACCTTACCGGCGGATTCATTGAAATCTTGTTGTGAGGTAAACCATAATAGGCTTGATACCGGAACTTGTTGCACTGATTTTACGAAATATGTGAAGCTTGTTACCGAATTCGATTTGCCCAATGTAAAAATTGTTTTCAATCATTTTTTAACGCTGGCCGTCAGATTGTATGAAATAATTATTCCGGTAGCTGAAGAAAACAAAACAACAGTCCTTTCGGATGCTCCGGATGATTCAGGCACTTTAGGCAGTGGCTTAAGATTCCTGATAGCCTGCTCACAACTAAAGCTTTCGCACCAGCTGCTTTAATCTTGTAGAATTTCTTGATTTTTCTTATCCGGCTTCTGTCGGATAATCATGTATTAACAGATTAAAGCAATGAAAATTAAAACGATAAAAATCCTGATAATAGGAGCAATGGGGCTGTTTTTTATTTCAGCTCAGGCTCAAAAAATAAATGGAACCGTATATGAGCAAAGTGAAAAGGGTGAGCAGCCCCTGCCCGGCGTAAATATTTACTGGTCGGGAACACAGACCGGCACGATAAGCGATGGGGAAGGTAAATACAAAATCGAACGTGATACTAACGCCCATATGCTGGTTTTTAGCTTTGTAGGCTATGCCAACGACACCATTCATGCACCACATAATAAAAATCAATATGATCATATCATGTCGGGCAGCAAAATCCTTGACGAAGTGGAGGTAGTTAATCGTGCCAAGACCAATTACGTGTCGCGTTTGAGCACTGTAAACGCCCAAACCATCACTTCTGGTGAATTACAAAAAGCGGCTTGCTGCAACCTTTCCGAAAGTTTTGAAACAAGTGCCAGCGTGGATGTTTCTTACAGCGATGCCGTTACGGGAGCTAAACAGATCGAACTGCTCGGTCTGAGTGGTATTTACACCCAGATGATGAGCGAAAACATTCCAAATCTTCGTGGTTTGGCCACTTCCTTTGGATTGGGCTATGTGCCCGGCAGCTGGATGGAATCTATTCAGGTTTCCAAAGGGGCTTCCTCAGTTTTAAATGGCTACGAATCCATCAGCGGTCAAATCAATGTGGAATATAAAAAGGCAGAAACAAGCGAGCGGTTTTTTCTGAATCTTTTTCAGGATCATATGGGTCGCAGCGAGATAAATTTTAATACAAAAACTAGCCTTAATGATCATATGCATGCCATGGTGATGGGGCACTGGAGCCGCAATGGAACTAAGCATGATAACAATGGCGATGTCTTTCTGGATGAACCGCTTTATACGCAATACAATCTTTTTGCCCGGACGGATTTTCATGCCAAAAACTTCGAAGGGCAGTTTGGTATCAAAGGTTTAAAGGAAGATCGCCGGGGAGGACAAATGCGTTTTGATCCGGATAAACCACGCGATGTTGACAATGGCTATGGCATCGAGCTGCTTACCGAACGTGTGGAAACTTTCCTGAAAACCGGTTTTATCTTTTCGCGCCCGCAAACCAGCCTGGGAATTCAGCAACAGTTTACCTATCACCATATGGATACTTATTTTGGTTTGAGAGATTACGAAGGCACACAATACAGTTATTATGGCAATGCGCTGTTTCAGAGTTATATAAGCGACACGCGACATACCTATACAACAGGTTTCAGCTATTTGTACGATCGCTTTGAGGAGCAACTGAACGACAGCACCTTTAACAGAACCGAAAGTGTTCCGGGTGTGTTTTATCAATATACCTATAGCGATGGCACCAAGCTCAATTTGATTGCGGGTATGCGTTTGGATCACCACAATGAGTTTGGCTTTTTTGCCACACCACGTGTTCATTTTCGTTACGGATTTAACGAACATAATATCCTGCGTCTTTCAGCCGGAAAAGGTTATCGCACTGCCAATATTCTTGCCGAAAACACCTCTGTGCTGGCTTCCTCGCGAGAGCTAGTGGTGCGCGAACAGCCAAAGATGGAGGAAGCCTGGAATTATGGCTTAAATTTCAGCAAGCATATTGATTTGAACAACAGGGAATTAACCATCGGTTTGGATATTTACAGAACCGATTTTATTAATCAGGTAATTCTCGATCGCGATGCCGATGCCCAGCAAGTGTTGGTTTATAACCTGGATGGCAGATCTTATTCAAACAGCATCCAGCTGGAAGCTAATTATGAATTGCTTAGAGGGCTTGATGTGACGGCAGCCGTGCGTTTTAATGATGTACAAATGACGCTGAACAACGAGCTGCAGGAAAAACCGCTGGTAAACAAATACAAGGGCTTGGTAAGCCTTTCGTATGCCACCAATTTGCGTAAATGGCAGTTCGATCTTACCACGCAATTCAATGGAGTTAGCCGATTGCCTTCAACAACTGGTAATCCTGAGCCTTATCGTTTGGAGGATTATTCGCCGGCCTACACCATTGTGAATGCACAGGTGACTAAGTTTTTCAAGAAGTGGGATATTTACCTCGGCGGAGAAAACCTGACAAATTTTAAACAAAATAATCCAATTTTAGCGGCCAATGAACCTTTCGGGCCTTATTTTGATTCTAGTATTATCTGGGGGCCGATCAATGGGATAAAGATTTATGCCGGTTTGAGATATACAATTGAATAACCTTAAAAATGAATGATTATGAAAAAGTTAGCATTGATAATGATCAGCTTATTATTGATTATTCCTTTTAGTCTTTTCGCACAAGGCGACAAGAAAAAGAAAACAGAAACCGTCGAAATACAAACTTCGGCCATTTGTGGCATGTGCAAAGAAAGGCTGGAGAAAAATCTGGCTTTTGAGAAGGGCGTAAAAGCGGTTGAACTAAACGTAGAAACCAAAGTGATCAGCATTACCTACAAAAAAGGTAAAAACGACAAGGAAAGTCTGAAAAAGGCCATCACTAAAATTGGCTACGATGCCGATGATTTGCCTGCCGATCAGGAAGCCCATGATAAGTTGCCCGACTGCTGCCAGCAAGGCAATGAACCGCATTGATAGGGTGTGAAATTTTAATTAAAAATCCAGAAGCCTGCAGAGGTTTTTGGATTTTTTTTACTGTGTAAGTTTGGAAATAAAGCATGATTTGTGAAATTGTTGGTTGCATCATGCAAAAATTAAAGTTCATTATAATTCAAAGGCAATCACAATGGAACGTTTAATTGAAAAATACCAAAGACGCATCGTTTTCACACAAACAGATTTTGTGCGAAGCATCATGCGCGAGATCAATTGGCAAGCGCGTTTTATTGGTATAAAAGGAGCAAGGGGTGTTGGTAAAACGACCTTATTGTTACAATACATCAAGCTCAATTTCGATAATATGCCGGAAAAGGCACTTTATGTGAGTCTTGACAATATCTGGTTCAGTAAGAATACGCTCAGTGAACTTGCGGATAGCTTTGTAAAGCAGGGTGGTACACATCTTTTTCTGGATGAAGTACATAAATATCCTGATTGGTCGGTTGAACTCAAGAATATTTATGATGATTATCCGGAACTTTCGATCGTTTTCACAGGTTCATCTTTGCTCGAAATATTAAATGCCCGGGCTGATCTCAGTCGCAGGGCTGTTGTTTATACGCTGCAAGGATTATCATTTCGTGAATACCTCAATCTGACCAATCAAACGAATTTCAAAGCTTACACTTTAGATGATATTCTTGAAAATCATGCTGAAATATCCCAACACATAGTGAAGCAGATAAAACCGCTTCATTTTTTTACGCAATACCTTAAAGGAAGGTATTATCCGTTTTTTTGGAGCAAGCAGCGTTGTATTTTCAAAGGCTTGAAGAAGTTGTTAATATGATTCTTGAGATAGAGTTGCCGCAGCTAAAACATTTGAATCTCGCGTATCTGCCTAAAATCAAGCAGCTGCTTTATATCATTGCTGTTTCGGCTCCTTTCACGCCAAATATTTCCAAACTTAGCGAGCGCATCGGAATTAACCGCGAAACTTTACTGTCATAACTTTGGTATTTGAATCAGGCACAGTTGATAGCCAATATTTACCGTGATAGTAAAGGAATCACAAGATTACAAAAACCCGACAAGTTATTTCTTGAGAATACCAATTTGATGTTTGCGCTTTCGTCTGATACGATGAATACAGGAAATATGCGCGAAACATTTTTTGTGAATCAGTTGAAATATCAGCATCGGGTGGAAATTGCAGAACAGGCCGTTTTTTTTATCGACAACCGCTATACCATTGAGATTGGTTGTAAAACAAAAGGACGCAGGCAAATCAAAAACCTGGAAAATGCATTTATTGCAGCGGACGATCTGGAGTTTGGTTTTGCGAATAAAATTCCGCTTTGGCTATTTGGTTTTTTGCATTGATTCCTTTGTGCTTTTTCATCGTTTGGGCAATCAACAGCAACTGAAAAAGTTTATTTTTGCAGGGTTTCAAATCGGTTTCTGCTACCAGCAATTGAACTTTTAGTATCTGTTTGGGTTAAGTTACTGAACAATAAAAATTATGAAGAAAAATACGCTTATCAAGCTTATAAGCCTTAGTCTGGCGTTGATTTTACTTGTTTGGCTGATGTTGTCAGGTGGTCTTTTCGATGGTGAGGAGCAGTTTGATCCTTTGCGTTCGCCTTCGCGCGCCAATGCAGTTCTACCTGTTAAGGCAATGGTAATCAAGAAAGCACCGCTTACGGATGCCTTGATAGCTGGTGGTTCAATTCTGGCGGATGAACAGGTGGATGTTTCAGCTGAAATTGCCGGCCAGGTGGTGAAAATTCATTTTGATGAAGGCAGCAGAGTAGAAGAAGGTGAGTTGCTGGTAACCTTGAATAATGCTGATTTATATGCACAGATTGAACGCAACAAGCATCAGCTAAAGCTTGCCCGTGAGAGCGAGCAGCGCCAACGCCAATTACTTAAAAAACAAGGCATTAGTCAACAGTCTTATGATCAGGTACTCACTGAGGTTAGCACACTCGAAGCCGAAGCTGCGCTTTTAGAGGCTCAACTAGACAAAACGATGATCAGAGCTCCTTTTAGCGGCCAGCTAGGGCTGCGGCTTATCAGCGAAGGCAGTTATATGTCGCCGGGCATGGCGATGGTTTCACTGGTTCGGACACAGCCCGTTAAGCTTGAATTTAGTGTGCCCGAACGTTATGTTCCTTATATCAGTATTGGAAATGAGGTGAGTTTTAGTGTTGAAAATACTCCGGGTGTTTTCACTGCCAAAATTTATGCCCTGGAACCACGCATCGATGCCAAAACTCGTTCGCTGCCCGTGCGGGCAATCTATCCAAATGCAGGGCTGAAGATCGTGCCAGGCTCGTTTGCACGCGTCACCATTCCTTTGGTCAGTAGCGAAGAAACTATGCAGCTTCTGGCCGAGGCACTCATACCCGAAATGGGAACACATAAAGTATTTGTGTATCGCAATGGTCTGGCACAGGCTGTGGATGTAACTACTGGTTTGCGAACGGAATCAGCCGTTGAAATAATTTCCGGCTTGCAGCCCGGCGATACGGTTTTAACCACCGGCTTGTTGCAGCTACGATCAGGAATGAAAGTACAAATCACTGGAATAAACTAAGTTATGAGTCTTTCATCGATTAGTATCCGTCGTCCTGTTCTGGCTACAGTAATGTCCATTTTGATTATCCTCTTTGGATTGATTGGTCTTGTTTCGCTGGGCGTAAGAGAGTATCCAAGTGTAGATCCGCCTATTATCACGGTGAGCTCAAACTATGTGGGAGCCAATGCCGATGTGATTGAATCGCAGATAACCGAACCTCTCGAAGAATCTATAAACGGTATCGATGGTATCCGGACGATCACTTCGGTGAGCCGCGACGGACGTAGCACGATTACCGTGGAGTTTGACCTTTCGGTCGATCTGGAAGCCGCTGCCAACGATGTGCGCGATCGTGTATCGCGTGCCTTGCGAAACCTTCCTCCTGATGCTGATCCTCCCATCGTTTCTAAAGCTGATGCTGATGCCACGCCGATTATCTTCCTGAACATCAAGAGCGAACAAAGATCACTATTGGAGTTAACCGAAATAGCTGAACGTACATTCAAAGAAAGTTTGCAAACTATACCTGGCGTAAGTGCTATCCAAATTTGGGGCGAAAAACGTTACTCCATGAGGCTTTGGATGGATCCCATCCGTTTGGCTGCCTTCGACCTGAGTGCCCTGGATGTAAGAAATGCCTTGTTGCGCGAAAATCTTGAGTTGCCTTCGGGCCGGATAGAAGGAAATACCATCGAACTAACAGTTCGCACCCTCAGCCGCCTCGAAACGCCGGAAGAGTTTAACAACCTCATTATCAAAGAAGGCGAACATGGCCTGGTGAGGTTTAAGGACATTGGCTATGCTGAGTTGGCTCCACTCAACGAACGTACAATTTTGCGTCGTGATGGCGTGCCTATGGTCGGAAATGTGATCATCCCTCAGCCTGGCTCCAATCATATTGATATTGCTGATGAGTTTTATCGCAGGGTCGAAAAGATTCAGAAGGATTTGCCCGAAGATATTGAACTGGGAATAGGTTTTGATAATACCGATTTTATCCGCGATTCAATCAAGGAGGTGGAACAAACCATCTATATGGCTTTTGTTTTGGTCGTGCTGGTTATTTTCTTTTTTCTCCGCGACTGGCGCACTACCATCATTCCGGTGCTTGTGATTCCTATTTCGTTGGTAGGTTCATTTTTTATCATGTACATTGCCAATTTCTCAATCAATGTGCTCACCATGTTGGGCCTGGTTTTGGCTATTGGCTTGGTGGTGGATGATGCCATCGTGGTGATTGAGAATATTTATAGTAAGATTGAGAAAGGCGTTAAGCCGCTGCAAGCCGGAATTGAAGGTTCGGCTGAGATTTTCTTTGCTATCATCGCAACTACTATTGCACTTGCAACTGTATTTTTGCCGGTTATTTTTTTAGAAGGTATCACAGGTCGTTTGTTTCGCGAATTTGGTGTGGTGCTGGCCGGATCGGTTATCATATCGTCCTTTGTTGCACTCACACTCACACCCATGCTTTCGACCAAAATCCTCAAAAAGAGGGAAAAGCATAATTGGTTGTATCAGGCCACAGAACCTTTTTTCCAAAAACTCAATTCACTTTATGCCAATGCATTAACGGCATTTCTGAAGGTTAAATGGATGGCCTTTGTGGTGATTGGGCTTTCGGCCTTGCTGATTTATGTACTTGGCAGGAATCTGCCTTCTGAGCTGGCACCTATTGAAGACAGGTCGGGGATGCGTGTGGCTGTTACGGCACCTGAGGGAAGCACCTTTGAGTTTATGGAAGATTATGTGAAAGAGATGATAGACGCGATACAGGAGGAGGTTCCCGAAATTTATTCTCTGGTAACAGTTACATCGCCAGGTTTTGGTGCCAGCAGCTCTGTTAACACAGCATTTGCCCGTCTAAAATTAGTTGAACCCGATAAAAGGGAGCGAAGTCAGCAGCAAATTGCAAATGCTGTCAGTGCAAAGATGTCGCAACTTACGGCGGCCCGCAGCTTTGTCATTCAGGATCAATCTATTGGAACACAGCGTGGCGGATTGCCTGTGCAGTATGTTATACAGTCGAATCAGATTGAGAAGCTGCGTGCGATACTTCCTGAATTTATGGAGAAAGTAAATCAAAGTCCGGTGTTTCAGGTGGCAGATCTCAACCTTAAATTCAACAAGCCTGAGCTTCAGATTTCTATCAACAGAGAAAAGGCTCGTACTCTTGGTGTTTCGGCACAGGATATTGCTCAGACTATGCAGTTTGCTCTAAGCGGGACGCGTTTTGGGTATTATATCATGAATGGCAAGCAATACGAGGTGATTGGTCAGCTGGAACGAGCTTACCGCAATCAACCACTTGACCTGAAGACTTTGTATGTGAAAAACAATGTGGGAGAGATGATACAGCTCTCTAACCTGGTAGAGATTGTTGAAGAAACCAATCCGCCACAGCTTTTCCGTTATAACCGTTATGTTTCGGCTACTGTTTCGGCTAATCCCGTTGACGGAAAAACCATTGGCGACGGCATCGCCGAAATGGACCGTATTGCAGCAGAAGTGCTGGATGACACTTTTAGTACTTCACTGGCAGGGGCTTCCAAAGATTTTGAGGAAAGCAGTTCGAGTTTGGTGTTTGCCTTCCTGCTGGCACTTATCCTGATTTATCTTGTTCTTTCGGCTCAGTTCGAGAGTTTTCGCGACCCGTTTATTATTATGTTCACTGTTCCTTTGGCATTGGCGGGAGCTGTGCTCACGCTCTGGTATTTTGGTAAGACCTTAAATATTTTTAGTCAGATCGGTATCATCATGCTGATTGGGCTGGTTTCGAAGAATGGGATATTAATTGTGGAGTTTGCCAATCAGCGCAAAGCCCTGGGCCTAAACAGGCTCGAAGCAATACATTCGGCTGCTGTGGCACGTTTCAGGCCTATCCTGATGACCAGCTTCTCAACTATCTTAGGTGCTGTACCAATTGCATTGGCACTCGGGGCAGGTTCAGAAAGCCGCGTGGCAATGGGAACAGCGATCATTGGCGGGCTCACCTTTGCCACCCTGCTTACACTTTTTGTGATACCTGCGATGTATGCCTATATTTCGGAACAACAAAAATCAGTGTCGAATGTGGGTGAGCTGACAGATGATCAACAGACCAATAGCTAATTGAATAATTTAAAGACAAATGCCATGTTGCGCTCCGTCATAGTTTTAGTTTTGATTTTAATTTCGACACCTCTTTTGCAAGCTCAAACACTGCTTACGGAAGCAGATGCTGTGCGTATTGGTCTCGAAAATAATTATGCTATCCGCTTGCAAAGATCAAATCTTCAAATAGCTGAAAATAACAACACCCTTGGTAATGCCGGATTTCTTCCGGAAATCAATGTTAATGCGGGTCAAAATTATAGTGTAACGGATTCAAAACAAGAGTTCTTGACAGGCCAGATCAATGACCAGAAAGGAGCAAAAGCTGATGCCTTTTCAGCTGCTGCCGAGCTTAACTGGACACTTTTTGATGGTCTTCAGATGTTTACACGGGCTGATATTTTGGCATCGCTGGAGCAGCAAAGCGAGCTTGAGCTTTTGCTCACCGTTGAGAATAATATTTTTGATGTCCTTTCGACCTATTATAGCCTGGTACAACTGGAAAAACAAAAAGAGGTAATTTTAAAAACACTGGAAGTTGATCAGGAAAGGGTGATGCTGGCATCAGAAATGCTTGATATTGGTGCCGGGTCGCGATTGGAACTGCTTCAGGCTGAGGTAGATCGTAATGCCGATAGTGCACTTCTGCTCGAAATCCATAATGATTTGATTCAGCTTAAAACAAGTCTCAACAATCTGTTGGGCAGGGTGCCCGAAACTGAATTTATCGTGAGCGACAGCTTTGCCATCAACCCTGCACTTTCGAAAGAAATGCTGGAAGAAAAGATGGTTGCCCGAAATACTGCTCTCAGGCTGAGTAGCCAGCATATTTATCTGGCCGAGTTGAGCCTGAAAGAAATCAAAAGACGCAAGGCTCCCAGCCTGGATTTTAATCTTGGATATGCCTATAATGATCAAAATGCTGAAGCCGGATTTCTCAAAACAAGTCAAACCAAGGGTTTAACTTACGGATTGAGTGCCAGGATGAATCTTTTTGATGGGTTAAACCTCAGGAGAGAAACACAAAACGCCAAAATAATGCTCGAAAGTAGCAGGTTAAATCTGGAAGCCATCGTAAACGAGATGAAAACTACTCTGCATCAGCAGTTTGAAAGTTATCGCAACAAGCTTCAACTTTTGAATATGGAAACGCACAATGTGCTGGTGGCCCGCGAAAATCTGATCATTGCAACCGAACGTTTTAGACTCGGTGATTTGTCAGGGCTTGAATTCAGAGAAGCTCAACGAAATTTTATCTCAGCCGAAAGCCGGTTGCTTAGTGCCCGGTTGCAGGTAAAACTAAGCGAAACCAGCCTGATGCAACTGGCCGGTGATTTGGTAATCAACTAAAAAACCAGTACCTAAAATCCTGTTCCGGCTTATTTTCCGATAGATTGTTGTCTTTTAATTGCGAAACAATTAATTTTACGGCCATAACTCTTGTCAGAAGCAACTGCAAAAGGTGGTTACTCATGAGATTTACTTAGTAGGCACTCCAAACAACAATCCATATGTCAACTACTCCCCGGAAAGATTTGAATTTAGTTATATATTTAGATTTTAGTAATTTGTAAAATATTTCTCCTGGCTTAAAACCACCAATCAAATATAGTTCAACAAAACAAGTTATATAATTATGTCAACGCATTCTTTTCCCAATACCGCTCTCCTTGATAAGCTCAGGCACTGGGTTCTGATAAGCGATGTTAACTTTAAACTGCGTTATGCCAATGTTTCGGCATCAGAGGCATTCGGAATTGATACAAGCAACTTTGAAGCTTACGAACTGGATAATAAAATTGCAATTATCGGGGAGGAAAGTCCGGACGATGGTGTAATAAGCCTATTACTCAGGAATAATGATGAAGAGTGGAAGTTTAGGGCATCCATGATTAAAGTTGAAAATGCCAATTATTGGTTGATAGAGCAGGCCGAGCAAAACCTGAGCAAACAGGAAAAGTTAATGTCAAAAAATTTGCGCGAAAGCGAAGCGCGATTCAGGGCGGTGATAGAGCAAAGCGATGAAGGGCTGATTCTGTTTAATGAAGAGGGTAAAATCACCCTTTGGAACAAAGGTGAAGAAACAATCACAGGCTACAAAGCTGATGAAATGATTGGCCAGTACATTTGGGATGTAATGTATTTGCTTAGTTCGGATGAAAGCAAAAACAAATCGACCAAAGGTGTCGCCACCATTCGCAAAAAAATAATCAATCTGCTCCAACGCAAAGACATCAGCTGGATTCATGAGCTTAAGACGCGTATCATCACTAAGCCAAACGGGCAGGAACGCATCATTCAAACAACACTTTTTCCAGTTGTTCTGGAAGGTAATTATATGTTTGGCAGCATTAACCGGGATATTACCGGACAGCGTCGTTCGGCTATAAAGCTTCGCGAAACCACCTTGCGACTGAAAGCTGTGATTAAAGCCATGCCCGACCTGATGTACATCATTGATATATCCGGAATACTTATTGATTCCTTTCAGCAGGAAAAACCCTCTTTTGCCCACAATGATTTTGAAAAAGGGAAGCATATCAACAGTATGTTTGACGCTCATACAAGCTCAAAAATACTGTTGGCACTCAAGAGAGCCAACAGCAGCAAACAAACACAGGTTTTTGATTTGATGATTTCCATATCTAATCAAAAACTTACTTATGAAGCTCGGATATCACCCATGAACAGCAGCAGTGGTTTGCTTATGCTGCGCGAGATAACTAATATTCGCCAGTTAGAGAATACCCTTTTAATGAATAACCGCTTGCTGCAAATTCTGACCCATCTGGCAACCCGTTTCATCAATCTGCCTGTTTCACAAACCGATGATGCGATAAACGATGCTTTGAAACAAATTGGTTTATTTGCCGGTGTTGATCGTGTTTATATTTTTGATTATGTGTGGGAAGAAGAATACATGACCAATACCTATGAGTGGTGTTCGGAAGGTATCTCTCCCGAAATTGATAATCTGAAAAGAGTTCCAAACCATCTGGTTCCGGATTGGGTAAACTTTCATAAAAAAGGAGAATTAACAACTGTTGACCGACTGGAACAACTTGGCAGCGACAGCGAGTTGTATAAGCTTCTGGAACCTCAGGGAATAAAATCTCTGATCACCATTCCATTGATGGAAGGACAAAAATGCCTGGGTTACGTGGGTTTTGATGCAGTGAAGCAATACAAATCGTTTACTGACAGCGAATTGGCACTGCTCCAAATCTTTGCCGAACTGCTTACCAACCTCAAGATAAAGCAACGAACAGAGCAGCTCTTAAAAAGCAACCATCAAATCCTCGAAAAGCAAAACCAGCAGTTGAGCAGCCTCAACAATAAGCTCAAACATCAAAACGAAGAAATACTCGAAAAAAATGCTGCGCTGGCTCATGAACGCGAAAAAGCAGAGGCGAGCGACCGGTTGAAAACAGCATTTTTAAATAATATTTCACACGAAATTCGTACCCCCCTCAATGGCATTGTTGGTTTCTCGCAATTGCTTTCTGACCCTGAGCTTAACATGGACGATCGCCTCGACTTTATTGAAGCACTCGGAACAAGCGTCGAAAGGCTCACGGATACCTTTAACGATATCATGGATGTTTCATTACTTATGTCGGGCAATATGCCTTTTAATGTAGAAACCATTCACCTTACTTCTTTGCTGAATGAAATCTATAAAAAGCATCTTCCTTTGGCCAGAATTAAAGGCATTGAACTGAAAATGCTGATTGCTGATCCCTACCTCAAAACACAAATGGATTCCGATCGGGGGTATATCTATAAGATATTTAACGAGCTGGTAACCAATGCTATAAAATACACCGAAAGTGGCTTTATCCATATGGGCTTCGAAACGCAAAATGATGAACTGGTTCTTTTTGTTCGCGATAGCGGAAAAGGGATCAGCCAGGAAGCCCTGCCCGAGATATACAAACCTTTTATACAGGAAGACTTTTCCAGCACACGTAATCAGGAAGGTGCCGGTTTGGGTCTTACCATCGTAAAAGGGCTCGTGCATCTGTTGAAAGGGCGCATCAAAATAGATTCTGTCATTGGCCAAGGAACCACATTTTTTATTCATATCCCCTTAAAATCTGCCCTTAACATGGAAATTTTTAAACCCGTTGAAAAACCGCTTCAAACTGAGAAAAATCAGGAATGGCCTACATTGCTGGTAGCAGAAGATGAAGACCTGAATATCTTGTACACCAAACGTATTTTTAAATCGAAACCCTTTAACGTGCTCTATGCCCGAAACGGAAGCGAAGCAGTGGATCTTGTTAAAGAGAATGATAATATTGATTTGGTGTTGATGGATATTAAAATGCCTGTAATGGATGGACTGGAAGCTACCAAACAAATTAAGGTGCTCAATCCTGATCTCAAAATTATTGCCGTTACAGCCTATGCCGCTAACGACGACCGCTTTATGTGTTTGAATGCCGGTTGTGACGATTATATCACCAAACCTTTTAAGCCTGCCGAACTGTTTGAAATGATACAGAACTGGCTTTCGAAATAAAGCTGCTAAAACCGATGAATTTACCTTATCAATCAGTGCTTCATGACTTGCCAGAGCCAGTAATCGTTTGCAATAATATTGGTTTGATTTGCTTTGCAAATCATGCTGCTGTTGAGGTTTTTGGTGAACTGAAGGAGTTGTCGATAATGAAAATTCTTCCTTCTTTCACTGAAATGGAGGCAATAAAGCAGGGTTTTACTGATAAAAAAGAAATTATTTTTGAAACCCGGCTGAAAAATCGCACAGTAAGGATAAACTGGAAAATCAGCATACTCGAGCAGGATGAACAACAGTCGTTTATCTTATTAATGCCAAAAATACCAGTGCATTTTGCAAAAGGACATAGAAATGAGGAGAATGGAATGTTAACTTCAGGGCTTCCGCTTTCCGAAAACGAGAAAGAAACCTTACTCAAACAGCTATTCTCTCAGGCACCTATTGGCATCACGATTATAAACTCTGCCACAAAGCGTTTTGCCGATTGTAATCCAATGTTGAGTAAAATGCTGGGGTATAGCAAAACAGAATTACAACAGCTCACTTATCTTGATATAACACCAAAGCACTACCATCAACTTGATCGAATCCAAACAGAGGCACTTTATATTTCCGGTTCTTTTGGCCCTTACGAAAAGGAGTATTTTCATAAGGAGGGACACACGGTTACCGTGATTATTCGTGGTGAAAGTTTTTTCAAAGACAATGGAGAGCGCATGATTTGGCTTTATATTCAGGATATTAGCCAGCAAAAAGTTCAGGAAAAACAGCTGAAAGACAGTTTGAACAGCGTAAAAATCCTATTCGATCAAGCCCCCGAAGCTTATATACTTACCGATATCAAAGGACGTTTGATTGATGCCAACACTGCTTCTGAAAGACTTTTTGGGTTGAACAAATCAGATTATGTAGGTAAAAACCTGCTGCACCTTAAGCAGCTGCCTTTGAGCGAAATCCCAAAAATAGCCAGTGTGTTGGCACAACATGCCATGGGAAAATCGAGCAAGCCTTACGAATTGCTGGTGCAAAAAGATGAAATCAACCTGATCATCCTTCAGGTGCAAACCTATAACGTTAGAATCAGCGAAAAACCACGACTGCTTACCATTGCTCACGAAGTTACTGACCAAAGGAAATACGAAAGACAAATTATCAACGAGAAAAATAAGGCACAGCAATACCTCGATATTGCAGGATCAGTGATTATCGGTATAAAACCTGATCATACCATCAGCCTGATCAACCAGGCCGGATGCAGGCTGGTTGATTTCGAAAAACCTGAATTGACAGGTCAAAAATGGTATAAGTTTTTAAAGAATGGGAAGGAAACGAAGGAAATAGAATCATTTCTGGATAAATGCTTTAGCAATAATAAAGTGCCGGAAGAAACCCTGGAAACCAAACTTATTACCCTTAACGGAAACATCTATTATTTCATCTGGAAGAACAACCTGATATATAATGACAACGGCCGGATTGAAATCTTGCTGTTTTCGGGAATTGATATTACTGAGCAAAAAAGAGTTCAACTTCTTCTGGAAGAAAAAGAAACCAGATCGGCACACTTCAACCAGCTTTCGCAACAGGCCTTACAGCCCACCACCAACAAGCAATACTGGATACAACTGGCCGAAAGTTTCAGGCAGCTCATGCATGCCGATGAGTGCTATATAACCGCCTGGGACGAAAAGAATAACACTGCTATACCGGTGGCATCACATGCAACCATGTATGATTATTTTACTAAGCTGGAGCCGGTTGAAAAAGAAAACACCTTTACTCAAATCGTTCTCGAAAATAAAAGTCCGTTAGTAATTAATGATCCAAAGCAACACTATCCCCGAAAATTGACAGCTTTCAGTCAGTTCAAAACCAAAACCCTGCTCGGAATTCCGATGATTGTTGAAGATCAAAAACTTGGAGCCATACTGGTAGGATATGTCCGGAAACAACAGTTGGAACGCGATAAAATTAAATGGGGAACCTTTGCTGCTAATTACCTGGCACTAACTTTCCATAAAACCAAACTTATCCTGGAACTTCAAAAATCTAATGCTGCCAAAGACAGGCTGTTCTCCGTGATATCGCACGACCTGAAAAGTCCGATAGCAGGCCTTAAAAATCTTACGGAAATGCTGCTCAAGGATTTGCCGGTTACAAATATGGATGATCACAAAAATATGATGCAAACCCTGTACGAAACAGTGGTTGGACTGGAATTGCTGATTGATCAGATGCTCAATTGGAACAGGCTCGAACGGGGCATGTTTCCACTCAATGTTGAAACAATTAATATGAATGATTTGGTTAGTGAAATTTGTAAACAGCTCAAACCGGAAGCAGCGATCAAAAACATCAATATTATTACAGAAATTCCAGAGAATATTCAGCTTGAGGCTGATCCCAGGATGATTCAGTCAGTGCTGCGGAATATTTGCCATAATGCCATCAAGTTTTCTTATCCTGATCAAAATATTACCGTTAAAGTGATAAGTAGTACTGATTATCTGGTAATTAGCATTAAGGACAGGGGAGTAGGAATGACACCTGAAACTGTCCGGAATCTTTTTCAACCGGATAGTTCAAAATCGGAAACCGGAACCTCCGGCGAAAAGGGAACAGGACTGGGTTTGTTGATCGTTAATGAATTTGTAAAGCTTCATCATGGAACAATTCAGGTTGAAAGCAAGCCCGCTAAAGGAAGTTTGTTTGTTATCACTTTACCACAACCAATACAAGCATAGCAGAGTAATACATAAAAGTGACTGCTATGCTAAACTTTAACCAGTAATGTATTTTTATTGATTTCCCATTTTTGTCCTTTCTTAAATTTGTATCGGAATGTAAAGAATATTACTAAGACTATGGTCATTACCCTGAACACGTTAGACCAAACTCCGCCCAAAGCATTATCACCGGCTTCAAAAAGCATCCAGCTCAGGTTCATCAGTGTGTGAAGCCAGGCAATAAACCAGAAGTTGAATTTCCATTCGGCCTACAGCCAGGTAAAAAAGCCCGCACCCAAAATTGTGGTGATAAAAATGCCTGTCATAACACCAATATCACTGCTTTGATACAAATGAAGTGACCCAAAAATAATGGCTCCAAGTAAAACAGATGGGATAAACCCCAGGCGCGTGTAGCGAAACAATAGCCCAAAGAAAAACGCCCTGAAATACATTTCTTCAAAAAATCCGGCAAAGACAGCTCCAAACATGATCTGCCGCCAGCTCAAATCCTGATTAAAATCAAACACGATTGCGTAGCCAACGAACATCGGTAGGGTAAACAATAGTGCCCACCCGAAACCTTTCATCAAGGATTGCGACATGCCAAGGTTTCCAACGACTGCCTCCCGAACAACACAATCACAGTAATAAAAAGTGGCAAACCAACCAACAGATAAGCCACGAAATAAGCCAAAACAGCAGCTGTATAAGCCTGTAGGAAATGGTACAGTTCAGCAAAATAAAGCTTGTTGATGAGTGTATAAATGGCAAAAGCCAGCGGCACTAGCCAGATGACAAATTTGGAAGAAAGCTTCATCGAAAATTGTTTTGGCCAAAAATAAGCTAATTTTGCGACCATTATGTCCTGGATCATACTCATTATCGCCGGCCTGTTTGAGGTAGCTTTTGCAGCTTCGCTTTCCAAAGCGCGAACCGCTGAAGCACCAGCATCCTATTGGTGGTTTACTGCTTTTTTGATCAGCCTGAGCCTGAGCATGTGGTTGCTCTACAGAGCCACGCATCACATCCCGATGGGCACAGCTTATGGCGTTTGGACTGGTATTGGGGCTGTGGGAACAGTTTTGATCGGAATCATTTTCTTTCAGGAAGCGGTAAATTTTTGGCGATTGTTTTTCATCAGCACCTTAATTGTTAGTATCGTAGGATTGAAGGTTGTCTCTTCGGGAAATTAAAAAGTTAAAAATTCACGCATGTTTTCTTTGTTAATAACCTGAAAATCAGCTTCAGGATATTGGCTTTGGAAGGCCTTTGGAATACGTGCAGATTTTTTGCCCCACTTAAATTCAAAAGCTGAAATTTCTTCATCAGTCACTTCCAGCAAATCTATCTCCTGTTGGTCGTAAGTGCGCCAAAAATAAAACTCAGCAAAAGTTTCTTGATACACCTGCTTTTTGATGCGCTCCGAAACACAATAGTTTTCCCATAATTTCCCAACATCATCCCGCTGCTCCAATGGCTTGAAATTATTGATGATCACATTACGTATGCCGTTATCCCAGAAATAATACCGAGGTGATTTAGTGATTTCTTTTCGAAGATTTCGGCTGAACCCATTCAAACGGAACAACACAAAAGTTTTCTCCAGAATATCCAGATAGCGTTGCACAGTTTTTACGGTGGTGCCCATCTGATTAGCCAATTCATTGAATGAAACTTCATTTCCAATCTGAAATGCTACCAGTCTTAACAGGTTCAAAACGAATAAGCTATCCTTGAGATTATCGAGCATTAGAATATCCTTCAACAAATAACCATTTTTAATATTTTCCAGCAATCGTCGTTTGTCTTTTTCGTTTTCCTCCATTAAAATCTGTGGATAAGAGCCATAAACCAGCAGCTGAGGAAGTTTTTTTACCGTTTCAAGATAATCCAGATTTAATTCTCCAAAAGCAATCGGATAAAGCATAAAATGAATAGAACGACCAGTTAAAGGTTCACCCAGCTGATTACGTAAATCGAAAGACGCTGAACCAGTTGCCAAAACTGTAAGTTCGGGTCTGGTATCAATTAATAGTTTCAGGTTTTTACCAATTCCGTTTATACTTTGAGCCTCATCAAGCAATAAATAATCATAATCTTGCGTAAGATTTTTGAGAATTTCTGCTCTGCCCGAAGATAAAATCTCAGCAGCAGTGAGGTCTTCACCATTAAGGATCAACACACGCTTTTCAGTTAACTTTTCAGTTATTGCCTTAAGCAAAGTTGTTTTGCCGGTTCTGCGGGCACCAAACAAAACAGTAACCCTACCCGGAACCAGGCTTTCTAAAATCCTGTTTGTAATAAAACGGTGAATCATTTTTAGCTTTTTTACAAAAATACTATAAATTTATCTACCACGGTACACAAATTAACGTTAATTTGTTGACCATGCTACACAAATTAACAGTTTTTTATTGGCAAATTTAAGTATGAAACGAGTAAAAACTCATCCAAATAAAGCTTCAAACAACTGATTAACAGAAGCCACAGCAATTATTTCTATTTTAAACTTTCCCGTATCAAGCCCTTTATTGTTGTATTTGGAGATAAAAATGCGTTCGAAACCCAATTTATCGGCTTCAGCAATGCGGGCTTCAATGCGATTCACCGCCCTGATTTCGCCCGAAAGGCCAACCTCCGCAGCAAAACAATCCTTTGAATCAATCGGGATATCTTCACTTGACGATAAAATACTGGCAATCACCGAGAGGTCAATTGCCGGATCGTCCACCCGAATGCCGCCTGCAATATTTAAAAACACATCTTTGGCAGCCAGCCTGAAGCCGGCGCGTTTTTCAAGCACGGCCAACAGCATATTCAATCGGCGCATATCAAAGCCAGTTCCTGAACGCTGTGGTGTGCCATAAGCTGCTGTACTTACAAGTGCCTGGGTTTCGATCAGCATGGGCCGCAAACCCTCAACCATAGCCGCAATTGCCACACCACTCACCGCTTCTTCGCGCTGCGAAAGCAAAATCTCACTCGGATTAGTCACCTCGCGCAATCCATTGGCATGCATCTCGAAAATACCCAATTCGGCAGCTGATCCAAAACGATTTTTGATAGCCCGTAAAATACGGAAGCCATAATGCCGGTCACCTTCAAACTGGATAACCGTATCTACCATATGCTCTAAAATTTTTGGGCCGGCAATGCTGCCATCTTTGGTGATATGACCAATCAAAAATACCGGAACCTGAAAGCCTTTGGCCAGTTTGTTCATCTCGGCTGCCGTCTCCCTGATCTGCGAAATACTTCCGGCAGTGGCTTCCAAACCAGGTGATTGCAGGGTTTGGATAGAATCAATCACTACCATATCAGGTTGCATCTCTTTAAAATGGCGAACAATTTCCTGGGTGTCTGTCTCGGTAAGTATATAACAGCTTTGGTTGCGTATGCCAATCCTGTCGGCTCGCATTTTGAGCTGCTGTTGGCTCTCTTCTCCGCTGATATAAAGCACTTTAACTTCGTTAAGTTGTAAGGCCACCTGCAGCATCAAGGTTGACTTTCCAATACCGGGTTCTCCACCTATCAAAACCAACGAGCCGGGAACCAAACCTCCGCCCAGCACCCTGTTCAGCTCGGCATATCCCATATCCATACGAGCCACTTTTGTGCTGCTGATCTCCTGCACCGGCAAAGGCTTTGCCGATCCGGGCATAACAATATTACTTGAAATCGACAGACCTTTTTTGCCCGTTACAACAGATTCTTCCACATAGGTGTTCCATTCGCCGCAGCCCGGGCATTTGCCGATCCATTTAGCCGATTCATTGCCACAGTTTTTACAAAAAAAGACGGTTTTGGTTTTGGCCATGATTCTATTTCTTTGGTTGATAAGGCCTGATAATCAGCCTTAGTGCACTATTAAAGTTGATATAATTTGAGAACCACTGCAAGAGTGTTGCCAGCCGGTTTTTAAATCCGACGATAGCCATCAAATGTACGAAAAGCCATACAAACCAGGCAAATGTTCCACTGAAAAACAAACCAGCAACATCCACCACAGCTTTTTTACGTCCGATAGTGGCCATGCTTCCCTTGTCCTTGTATCGAAAAGGTTTCAAAGTTTTTTGATGAATTAATCTGCTCAGGTTTTTAGCCAATAGCTCTGCCTGCTGAATAGCCACAGGCGCTACCTGCGGATGACCTTTTGGATAATGAGGATCACCTTCCAACAAAGCAACATCGCCCACGGCAAAACAATTTTCAAAACCTTTTACATAGCTGTATTCATTCGTTAGCAAGCGACCGCCATGACCTGTAGTAGCCTGTTCCATCCCTGCAAGCGGTGCTGCTTTTACACCGGCAGCCCAAATCACATTTTTAGAAGGAATAGGTATGCCGTTTTCAATCTCTACTTTATGCCCGTCGTAGTCGTTGATGTGGCAATTCAGGAAAACTTTTACACCCAAATTTTTCAGAAAACCCAGAGTGCGTTTAGATGATTTTTCCGACATGCTGCCCAAAAGTCTTGGTGATCCTTCGATCAAGAAGACCTGCATATCATCCATTTTCAAATCGTGGTATTCTATTTTGAATACGAATCGTTTCAATTCTGCTAAGGCTCCGGCTAGTTCCACTCCTGTAGGACCTCCTCCAATGATCACAAAATTCATCAAGGCCTGTCGTTTCAGCGGTTCTTTGGTAACGATGGCCTGTTCAAGATTCTGAAGGATCAAGCTGCGCAGGTTGAGTGCTTCCGGAACAGTCTTCATCCCCATGGTATAGTGCTCCAGGTTGGCATTTCCAAAATAATTGGTGCGGGCACCTGTGGCAACAACCAAATAATCATAATTCAAGGTACCATGAGAAGTGATCAGTTGTTTTTTTTCAGGCAAAAGTTGTTGCACTTCTGCCAACCGGAAAAACAGGTTTCCAAAACGTTTTACATATTTACGCAAAGGATAGGCTATCGAGTCAGGTTCCAGTCCGCCCGTGGCTACCTGATACAAGAGCGGCTGAAAAGTATGGTAGTTGTTCTGATCAATCACCACAATCTGGAAGTCATTTTTATTCAGTGCTTTAACCAGTGTGATTCCGGCAAAACCACCTCCAATAATTACCAGGCGGGGTAATTGGCTGTCAGGTATATTTAATGTGTTTTTTGAATCCATCATAAAAACAGGTTTGTCTGGTCTGCGGTTTTATTCAGGCAAGAAAATTCCGAATAGATATTAAATCAACTAAATAACAATTCAAAAGGAAATTAGTTGCATACCAATAAATTCCAAATTTTAGGCCAAATATTATGAATATAATCCTTAATTTAGGCCTAATTTTCTGAATATAATCAAAATATTCGGCCAAGACAGATAATCTGTTGAAATAATTGACATCAAAAAAAAAGCAACCGATTGATATTCCTACCAGTTGCTTTTCCTTCTATCAGCTTGCTTTTTATGCCTTATTCAATCACCGTCATTTCATCTACCAAATGACCTGCACCGGCAAACTTATCCATGATAAACAGCACATAACGAATATCGACAGCAATGTTGCGGCCCATATCCGGGTCGTACATCAAATCGCTCATGGTGCCTTCCCAGCAGCGATCGAAATTGATCCCGATCATCTGCCCGTCAGCATTCAAAACCGGACTGCCCGAATTACCGCCTGTCGTGTGATTTGAGGCTACAAAAGCCACCTGCATATGTCCGTCCTTATCGCCGTAGGGACCATAGTCTTTTGTGGCATGCAAGGTTTTCAGCTTTTCCTCCACCACATAGTCATAAATATTCGGGTCTTCTTTTTCCAAGATGCCTTCCAACGTAGTAAAGTAATCATAGTAAACTGCATCGGCAGGTTGATAACCTTCTACTAATCCGTAAGTTATTCTCAAACTGAAATTGGCATCCGGATAGAATCGCTTCTCGGGTTGCATCAGCATTTGCGCTTTCATATAGATGCGTTGCAGACTGTCGTTTTGTGCTGTTAACCGTTGCAAATGCGGACCAACTTTCTGTTCGTAAAAACCACGCATACTCTCATACGCCTGAAAGGCAGGGTCTTTTAGAATCTTTTTTGCAGACCGGTGATCAAAATTGCGCAACAGATCATTCACATCAGCTTCTTTATTAAAGATAGATTTAGAAAAAAGCATTTCTACATAAGCCTTCACATCACCTTTGTATTTTTCATCGATAAGATTAAGCACTTCAGGTCGGAAATCAGCAGGCTGATTTTCGCGGTAAAGTTTCAATAATGCCACAGCAACTTCCTGGTCGATAGGCTGATAATAATCTTTGAAAAATGATTTTGCCTGACCTTCTGCTGCTTTTACAAGCGACTGAATTTTTTCGTCAGAAGTTTCTTTGTTGACTTCACTCAGGTTATTGAAACGTGCAGCAAAACTGATCAGTTCAATTCCCAAACCGGCTTCGCGTACATAGTCCGAAGCCAGGCTATACGGCTCCATCTCGCCATAGGTTTTTTCAAATGTAGGAATTATCCCACCAAAATTGCCTTTTACGATATCAGCCCAGGCCATAAATTTTTCTTCAAAAGCCTGTTTGCGTTCGATGCCGTTCATCCTTCTAATTCCTTTACTCTCACCAATCATCTTTTTCCAATAATTGGCAACGCCAGCATGTTTTGCCGCATACTGAATGCGTACTTTGGGATCGCTATTGGCGTATTTGCTGAAGATGTCCAGGCGGGTTTCGCGCAGTTTGATTTTGGGAGGATTGGTTACTTCGGTAATCAAATTTACAGCAAACGAAGGCAGGTATTCGCTGGTGCGGGCAGGATAGCCAAAAACAAACGTAAAATCCTCTTCTTCAATTTCTTTCAGAGAGATAGGCAAATGCGATTTAGGCTGATAAGGCACGTTATCAGGGCTGTATTCTGCAGGGTTGCCATCTTTATCGACATAAATCCTGAAAACAGAGAAATCTCCGGTATGTCGCGGCCACATCCAGTTGTCGGTATCACCGCCAAATTTTCCAATATTGGAAGGTGGAGCACCCACCAGCCGAATGTCTTTAAAGATTTCATTATAAATCATATAGTATTGATTATCAATGAAAAAATCTTTAATTGTTACATTATAACCTGATTCTTCTTCGGCTTTTTTGATCAGCGCATCAGAATTTTCTTTTATTTTCTGTTTACGGGCTTCCATGGTCATCTCTTCATTCACGCCTTCGAGCACTTGATGCGTTACATCCTCCATTTTTTTCATCATAGTAACCGTGAGGCTCGGATTGGGAAGCTCTTCTTCTTTGCTCATAGCCCAGAAACCATTGGTGAGGTAGTCGTTTTCGACACTGCTGTGCTGCTGTATCTGGCGATATCCGCAGTGGTGATTGGTAAGCAACAAGCCCTGATCGCTCACAATTTCGCCTGTACAACCCCGGCCAAAAAGCACTATGGCATCCTTGAGACTTGTATTATTAATGGAATAAATGTCGTCGGCACTGATGCGCATGCCCATGATCTTCATTTCTTTTTCGTTGAGTTGCTTGAGCAACATCGGGATCCACATGCCCTCGCCGGCAAACAATCCGTAGTAAGGCAGCAAAATCACTGCCAGGAAAAATAACAATTTCTTCATTTGGATGAATTTTTGCTGTAAAAATAGAGAATTGCCGCCGAAATTCATCATTTATTGAGGTTTTTAGTTCTCTTTTGTAAGTAAACGGTTCAATTAATTTCTCTTTATAGTCAGGGACTATATTGGTGTTGACGGTTCTAATTAACTTTTTTTTTGATTTTACTTGCTTTCCCATCATTTAATGTATTACTTTTGTATTATACATGTTGTTTAATACTATAAGTATAAATCATGAAAAATAGCAATCTTTTAACTGAATTGTTGGCTACATGGGAGGAAACGTATAAAAAAGGTCAACTGACCTTGTGGATTTTTCTTTCGCTGAAGGACGGTAGAAAGTACGTTGATGAAATAAAATCTTTCGTCGAAGAGCAATCAGAATACACCATGACATGCGAAAGTCAAAGCCTTTATCGCACGCTTAGAAAATTTAAACATGTTGGAGTTGTTGATTTTGAAACGGGAACTGGCAACAAAGGACCCGATCGAAAGTATTATTTTTTAACAGAATTAGGTCACGACCTACTTGAAAATTTCATCCAAAGAAATATCAATCTGTTTTTTAACAAACGTATCAAAGATCTAATAAATAAGGAGGAATAAAAATGAAAGCATTTACAACAAACCTTATGTATTTTGCGATTTCTTTTTTCTTAGGTGCTGTTGCTTTTCGCTATGGCTTGAGCTACAGTTTAGAATGCAAGTATTTTGATTTCGTCTGGATACTTGCCATAATTTACTTTTTCTTTAATTTTCTTATCGGCTGGCATTTTGGCAAAAAAGACTATGAATCGATTCCACTTAATGATGTCGGTTTTCGGTTCCATTTTGTCACCTACTTCCTGTTCAACTCAATAGGAATTTTATGGTTTTTACTGGATTTAAACTCATATTATGAGAGCCTTAGGCTTGTTTACCTTATAGCAATCTTTTGGGGAATCGGTTTAATAATTCATTTCATCTTTTATTTGCTCGAGCGCAAAAAATCGATTAATGGTTTGAGCAAGGAAGATCTCTTCGAATAGAAACCGCTTTAAACTGAAGTAGTTCAACATCATGATCTTTTGATTAAGTGATACATCACAAAATCTGCCGCTTCACCAGCTTTGCTTTTGTAGCATAAAATAGGGCATAAATCAAACAGATAGAACTGGCTATCAAGGTAGTATAGGGCACACCAATGTATTCGGCAATCGTTCCTAACAACAAACTTCCGACGGGAGTAAAACCCAAAAACGACATGCTATAAAGTGCCAACACTCGTCCCCGGCGATCTTCGGCCACTGCGGTCTGCAAGAGTGTATTAGTCGAAACAAAGCTGATAATCATCCCAAAACCGGCAATGAATAAAAGCACCAGCGAGAGCCAGCTTTGTTTTGAAAAACTGAATGCCATCAGTGCCAGGCCAAAAAGTAAGGCTGCGTTGCGAATCATAAGTGGCAAACGACTGATAGTATTACGCGAAGCCAAAAACAAGGCTCCCGAAAGTGCTCCGGCTCCCAGTGCACCAACAAGTAAACCAAGCAGTTGTGAATCTCCGTTTAGAATATCTGCTGCATACACGGGCAAAAACGACTGAAACGGAAGCCCGAAAAAACTAATCACCATCGCCAGGCTGATCATATAGCGTGTAGGCAGAAAATTCCAGGCATAATGTAAGCCTTCCTTCAATTCTTTGAAGACTGATTTGTGTGCTGCAGGTTTCACAAATCCGGGCAATTTCATCAGGAGTAAAGCTATGATCACGCCACTAAAACTTACTCCGTTTATCAAAAAACAAACTGCCTCGCCAAACATGGCAATCAGCAGACCTCCTATGCTGGGACCAATAAAACGTGCCGTGTTAAACAGCATAGAATTCAAAGCTACTGCATTGGGAATAAGCTTTTTGTCGCCAAGCATTTCGAGGAGAAAAGCATGACGAAATGGGGTATCAAAAGCGATTGCCATGCCATTTATTATGACAATTACAATTAAGGCAGTTACTGTAATATGCCCGGAAAAAGTGAGACCGGCGAGCAGAAAAGCCAGCACCATCGGCAGGCTTTGTGTGGCAATCAATACTTTGAGCCTGTTTACCCTGTCGGCATAAACTCCGGCGATGGGAGTTAGAATTAAAGCCGGAATCTGACTGGCAAAGCCAACCAAACCCAGGTAAAACGCCGAATCGGTAAGCTTATATACCAGCCAGCCAATAGCCAGATTTTGAATCCAGGTGCCCATTAACGATAGCAAAGCACCGAAGAAAAACAACCTGAAGTTGCGATTCTCCAGTGCCCTGAATGCAAAGCGTATCTTATGAAAAAAGGAAAGTTTAATTACTCCATTTTTCATGAAATGTTTTGGTTTTACTAGCCCTCCAGAATTGCTTTAACGCCAGGAAGTTCTTTACCCTCAATATATTCGAGCATTGCGCCGCCGCCTGTTGAAACATAGCTCACCTTATCGGCCAGATCGTATTTGTTTACGGCAGCCACAGAGTCGCCTCCACCTACCAGCGAATAGCATCCGGAAGCTGTGGCTTTGGCAATGGCATGAGCGATGCTACTGGTACCTTTGGCAAAATTGGAGAATTCAAACACGCCCATCGGGCCGTTCCACAAAATGGTTTTTGAAGCCAGAATCACCTGTGTGAAGGTTTCGATGGTTTCGGGTCCAATATCCAAACCCATCCAGCCATCCGGAATTTCATCAGCACTGCATTGTTGCTGTTTGGCCTCATTATCAAACTTATCAGCAATCAAAGCATCCGTTGGGATTAAGAGTTTTACGCCATTTGCTTTGGCTTTTTCAACAGCATTTTTGGCCGTTTCCAACAAATCATCTTCGATCAGGGAATTACCAACTTTACCGCCCATTGCCTTGATAAAGGTAAACATCATACCTCCGCCGATGATGAGATTGTCAACTTTGTCGAGCAGGTTGTTGATGATTTCGATTTTACCGGAGACTTTTGCTCCGCCCAAAACAGCCGTAAAAGGTCTTTCGGGATGCCTGGTCACTTTTTCCAGGTTCGAAACCTCATCCTGCATCAGGTAGCCAAAAAGGCTGCTTCCGGGGAAATACTGTGCAATAATAGCTGTGGAAGCATGTGCGCGGTGGGCTGTTCCGAAAGCATCATTCACATAAACATCAGCCAGTAGTGCCAGTTTTTTGGCAAAATTTTCGTCTCCTTTGGTTTCCTCTTTGTAAAAACGAAGGTTTTCGAGCAACAAAACTTCGCCTGGTTTCAGAGCAGCGGCTTTCTCGACTGCTTCCTCACCAATGCAATCGTTGGCAAACTGCACTTTTCGTCCGAGTTGTTTTTCCAGATTCGGGATGAGGTGACGCAGCGAAAAGCGGTCTTCGGGACCCTCTTTTGGCCGGCCCAGATGCGACATAAAAATAACCGAAGCTCCGGAAGCCAATATCTTCTCGGCTGTGGGCATGGCCGCGCGAATGCGGGTGTCATCAGTAATTTTAAATTTGTCGTCGAGCGGCACATTGAAATCTACACGCACCAGCACTTTTTTGTCTTTCAGATTGAATTGATCAATATTCTTCATAATCATTCGGGTATTGGGAAAATTTTATTTTGGTATAGTATCAGTTTAAAGTCAAGATTTTCAATACAAAGATACTGCTCTCCGGCATTCCAAAGGTATGCCTTGAGTTTTAGTTCCTGCTCGATATTTTGTGGCAGCTGCATCATCAAAGCTGGTCTTCCAAACGTGCTATCTGCCTCGAAAAAAGGCTTCAGATCAAAACTTTCGTAATGCTTCGATCCATCGTCCGAACTGGCATCCATCACCAAAAAAAGTTTTTTGGGAAGGTTTGCACTATGAATTTCAGCTTCGAAAAAAAGGCTGATCTCAGGTTTTGTACCGGCATGAAGAATAGTGTCAGCAAGGGGCAAAAATGCCTGCTCAAAAACCATACCTTCGCATGAGGAATTGTATTCGGGAAGTTGATTTTTAAACGTTGAGCCTTTTAATAAAACAAGTTGTTGATCCAACAGAGTTAATTCTTTGTATGACAGGGGTTTTGAGTTTTCGCATTTTAGAAAAATACCAATTTTTCCATTATTGGCAATAGGGTGAAGTTTTTGTGTGATGTCAGGATAATTGCGCCTGATATCACTGGCTAAAAATCGGTTTTGTATCGCAATGAAATCAAAATCCCAGTTCATTGCCTGCCTGAGGTTTTCGGGTGTTGTATTAATCACTGTGTATCCTTTGCGTTCGAGTAGCAAAAGCGGTACGTTGGTAGTGTAGGCATCGAGTACCAAAATTTTGGCATTGGACGGCACATCAGCTTCGGCTAAAAGTCTTGCACCACCTTCAAAATTGCGTCTTGTAATTTCCGTCCTGTCCCAGCTTTTAAATGTATTGCGTTCTTTTTGAATGGCATAACTTTGCTTGAGCATCCAGCCATTTAAAGCAAAAGCAATAATCAAAATACCCCATTGAAAGGGCTTTTCAATTTTTGACAGCAAACGCAAGCCCAAGCCCAATAAAATCATAACTGGAAGAAAAAAACTGTCCAGAAAATAATAATCGTGAGCCGGAAATTGCCTGGCCATCGCTAAAAGATAAAGCCCTGAGGCTGCCAGCCAGAGCAATGCCATAAGCCCGATGACTTTGTTTGTTTTGTTGCCAAATCCTTTAAACAAGAGACCTGAAACCGCGAAGCCTATCGCTATCCAGGCCGGCAAAGAAAAATAGGTCAGCTTCCAGTTTGCCCAGCTTATCCGAATCAGCTGAATTGTTTCCGAAAAAGTGTCGGCCGGCAATAAATCACTGATGAAAAGTGAGCCATAGGTAAAACTTAGAAAATTGTTGTAAACGTGATAAAAACCAACAACTGCCAATGTTGTTAAAAAGCCCGGCAATACAATCCTAAGCTTTGATTTTTCTTTCCAAAAAATAAATACAAAAGACGCAGCCCAGGCCAGTATTCCCATCACAAAAGGTTTGCGCATCAAAGCTGCCAGTGTCAGAAAAATCAGGGCTATTATTAGTGTTTTTATCTTCTCATTTCGCAGGTGGCGTGCAAAAAAGTACAAGCCAGCCAAACTCATAGCTATTGCGCTGATGCTGGGGATAAAGCCATTCAGATAATAGGTAAAGACCGGAGCAGTAAAAGCCAGCAGCAAGCCAGACAGCGAAAGCCCATAGTTGACGCCAGCTTCGCGCAGAAACCGAAACCAAAAAAACAATCCACTCAATCCAATAAGCAGCATTAACGATCTAAAAATCCAGGGAGCCGGCTGGCCATAAATTCCCATCAGCAAGGCGGCAAGGTATTCGATTATCGGAAAATCTACGCTGGTAATGCCTTGTGGATCATCAAGCGGAATTGCAGCTTCGTAGCGGGGCTTAAGATTGAGTGTGGCGGGATGAAAAAAGTCATAGCCATTTTCCATAAAACCTACGGCCAAAGCATAGCGATCACTTTGCGTCCAGGCATGAATATGAGCAGGGAATTGCGGTTGGGTGTTTCGAAAAAAGAAAAAAGCCAGCACAAGCAGCACCAATGCCGGAAGTAGATATTCCTGAAATTTGCTGAATCTGCCTTGTGTCATAGCCTGACGCAAAGGTAAAGATTTAGCTGGTTGGCAAATCTATTTTCATAATAGAAATGTGTGATTCAGTTGGAATTGCCTGCCACAAATCGTACAGGAGTAGTTTATTTCAGCACAACAAAGTTTTATTTGCAAACAAGATTATCAACCTAATCATGATGATAAGGCTCGCCTTTGATGATAGAAAAAGCGCGGTAGAGCTGTTCGGCAAATACCAGCCTTACCAGCTGATGCGAAAAAGTCATGGGCGAGAGCGAAATCAGGAAACGGGATTGTTGCCTAAGTTTGTCAGTAAACCCATAAGGGCCGCCAATCACAAAAACCAATCGCTTGACCGATTGCAGCATTTGCTGTTCCAAAAAAGTTGCGAAGCCTCTCGAATGATAGTTTTTACCGTTCTCATCAAGCAAAACGAGCACATCACCGGCCTGTAGCTGTGATTCTATCATTTTGGCTTCGGCTTCTTTTTGTTCTGCTTCCGACAGGCGTTTTCGGTTTTTTAAATCCGGTATAACCTTGAATTCAAATGGTATGTAGTGTTCTATACGATCAAAATACAGCCTCATGCCTTCTTCCAGAAATGGCTGGTCAGTTTTTCCAATGACTAGGAGCAGGATTTTCATTTTAGCGTTTAAGATTGTAAATTAACAAGAGGTTATTTCGCAGTAATTTCAATCTAATTGCTGCATCAACACTACCTTGTTGAGTGCTTCCCTGTCGAGCTTTGTGTTAATCTTTTTCCTGTCGCAAAAGTGAAGCAAGTCCTGAGTGCTGAGGTTTCCCACCATTTCGTCTGCTGCTGTGGGGCACCCCCCCAAGCCGTTATGAACCGTTTCGAAGCTACGCACGCCGGCTTCCCAGGCTGCTTCGAGCTTGGCAAAGCTCTCAGATGGTCGTGTGTGCAGATGAAGACCAAAATCAACCTCCGGAAAAGCAGGTATTAAAGTTTCGTAAACCTTATAAATCGTATCCGGTGTGGCTTCGCCCAGGATGTCAGACAAAGGCTGCCTGCGGACACCCAACTCATACAGCTTTGCTGCTCCGTCGATTACCATTTGAATGCTCCAGTCGTCGCCATAAGGATTGCCCAAGGCCATCGAAAGGTATATAACAAGACCTACCTGATTTGGGGAAGCCAGTTCGGTAATCTCCTTTACAACTGCCAAAGATTCCGTTTCGGTAGCATTCAGGTTACGTTTCAGAAAGGTGGGCGAAATGGAAAAAGGATACGACAGACATTGCACGCGTTTACATTTCAGGGCTTCTTCTGTGCCTCGTTTATTCACCACCAGAGCCATAATTTCAGGTGGATTTTCGGGCAAATCAAGTCCCTTGATCACCTCACGGGTATCGGCCATTTGTGGGATAACCCTTGGCGAAACAAAGCTTCCAACATCCAAAGTGTTAAAACCTACCTTTAGCAATGCATTGATATACTGTAGCTTGTTAATTGTTGGAATGAAATTTTTGATGCCTTGCATGGCATCGCGGGCGGTTTCTGTGATGTGTATCATGATGCTTAGTTAGCCTGTGCGCAAATTAATAAGATGAAGCTGTCAGCTAAAATACTAAATTGAATCAGATCAATGTGCCCTTTAACAGCTTTTAAGCTTTTTGAAGCTGTGAAATTATCTTTCGCTATTTTCTTCCTGAAAGCGATTTTGGAATGCGACCCTGATGGATACTTTCGGAACGCAGCTTACGACCTACAATTCTTTCAACCATTTTTCCGGTTTTCAAAATACGATCGATATCCAAATTGGTTTCAATACCCATCTCGTCCATCATCACCACCATATCTTCGGTTGTTACCAAACCAACAGCAGTTGCTTCGTTGTAATAATATTCACCCGTACCCGAAACAGGGACTCTATCAACAAAATTAGCTGGCTGGCCGCCAATGCCACCCATGGTTGATTCGTAATTGGTCATACCAGCCTGCAAAGCCGCCAGCACATTAGCCAATCCCCAGCCGCGCGTGGTATGCAGATGAACAATATGTTTGGAAGGATCCTGAAACTTATCCATTAGCATCGAAAAATAGCGGTAAATTCTGTCAGGAGAAGCCGAACCGTCGTGATCAGCGTGTTCGATATCTGTGGCTCCTACATCGAACCAACGTTGTGAAAAATCAACCGCCTTGCTCATTTCAGTTGGCCCTTCGATAGGGCAGCCCCAAATGGTGCTAACAGTGCCATTCACTTTCATGCCGGCATCCAAGGCCATTG
>Ga0334884_1001201_pt1 | contig 40326 bp, 22 predicted proteins | sample GraSluR1_MG_7_FD_207215 | JGI IMG/M metagenome (GOLD analysis project Ga0334884, IMG submission 207215) | Sludge microbial communities from methane-producing bioreactor in Wageningen University, Netherlands - Granular Sludge_12_05 R1 | ecosystem: Engineered > Bioreactor > Anaerobic >... | reverse complement strand
GCAGCTTCGCCGCTATGCCGGAACCCAGGCCCGCCCCAAGCGTGGCGCACACCACTCTCTCGCCCTCTGCCGCCCCGGCGAGCCTTGCCACCTTCTCCGCCGCGCTTGTGGCCAACGGCCCCGCATCATCGACGGCAACCGTCACCGTCCACGCTTCGTATCCATAGCAGGGACCGGCCCACAGGAGCCCCAGCAGTACAGCACTGCCCACCGCGCTCTGCATGCCCCCGCGAGCTGTCCGCAGCCTCGCCACCGCGTGGCTCCCCTCGCTGTGCCGGCGCCGTCCTCGGCCTGTGCTCCGTCCACTCAGCCTGGGGTCGCTCAGCCGCCGGCCTCCGGCGACGCCCCGGCTCAAACCGACCGGGAGACGGAACGGAGGCCGGCCTCCGCTCGGTACCTCACCCGGGCTGCGCTCCCGTACAGCATGGGGCCGTAGGGCCCGACCTACGGAGTGGCCAACGGCCCGGTTGCGGGCCCAGGACCTGCTCCAGACGTCATGAGGTGCGCCGATGGGGCGTCTAGTCTGCTCTCAGGGTGCCGAAACCGAAGGGGTCGCGGCGCGTTGAGGGCCGTGCTCGGCCCGTGCCGCCGTCGGCGACTCCCGTCGGGCTGGCGGGCGGTCCCGTGACCGTCTTCAGTGCGAAGGCTCGGCTCAGGATCCAGCCCTTATCGCCCGTGCTCTGGACGACAGGCTCGGCTTCGCCGCGCACCCGGGCGGCCACGAACCAGTAGTAGGTGCTGGCCGGCGCCAGGTCCATCGCCATCGTCCATGACATCGACCCGCTCGAGCCGCTGCTGGTGGTAGACAGGACCGGACTCTCCTGCACCGCTCTTCCACTGGCGCTGGCGTTGTTGTAGATGCGCACCTGGTACTCGTTGGCGCCATAGGAGGGGCGCCATCTGAAGACGGTGTTGCCCTTGCTGGCATCCCAGTCCACAACCTCATTGCCGTCTGAGGGCGTCTCGGGAGTGGGGGGGTAGAAGTAGGTGATCGGGCCGGCCGGATCGCTGGGCTCGCTCAGGCAGTCCGCCGGGTCCGCGTCGAAGTCGACGGTGGCGAGCTCTTCGGCCTGCCGCGAACCGACGCCGGTCGCATCGGCGAACGGGATCCGCACGCGACCGGGGTCAACGATGCGCTGCAGCTTGTAGTAGTACGCGCTGCCCGCGTTGAGTTCAAGGTGGTTATAGGTGGCGCTGACGCTGCCCTCTTCTCGGTCGGAACTCTCATCCAGATACTGGAAGGTGAGGTCGAAGGCCAGGTCTACAGAGCGAGCGGGGTCGTCCTCGAAGTTGCTCAGCTTGCTTCCCGGAAGAGCGGCGATCAGGTAGTTGCGGCTGTCGGCGATGGCCGGGAAGCCCGCGGCGTTTCCGCGGAAGACCAGCCAGCCGTGCGTCTTGTGGTTGCCGGGTATGTCGCCGACCAGCGCGTTCACCCGGATACGGGGCTCGGAACCCGGAGCCGCCTGACTGAGAAGCACCTCGACGGCGGGTGGACTGCTGCTGTCGGCGCCTGTGGCCGTCCCGATGATACCCCACAGGAGACCGGCGCCGGCCAGCCAGGTTACCAGCGTATTGAGGCGCGCCTTGGACCGGGCCTTGGCCACCGTCGAGGCGGGCCGGTACATGACGTGACACTTGTCGCTGGTCCGCGGCATCGTCCCGCTCACCAGCCTGCAGGTGCACATGTTGGGCTCGACCCGCGTCACCTCGATGACGCCGATCTTCTGCATCACCACGCGCTCCAGGGCCGCATTCCACACGCCGCGGACGGTGAGCAGTTCCATGCCGATCTCGACACCATCGCGCTTGCCCAGGTTGACCAGGATGTTGTCGGCATAGTCGACGATGTCCACGTTGCCCCGGGGGCGGCGGCTGGTCTGAATGGTGCGGACCGCACCCTCTGCCGCGGACCTCAGGGCCTCGTTGATGACGTCGGACTCCTCGCCGTTCCATCCCGGCACGGGCTTGGTGGTGTACGAGTAGGTGGCCCCGTCCAGGTACTCGTCGGTGGCCACATCCAGCAGTCGCACCGTCAGTACGCAGTGGCACTCGCCCTGCTTGCTGATCGACAGGGTGCCTACGTCGCCGTTGGCGACCTTCTCCACCCTGAGCCGTTCACCTACCCGCACCATCTGCGTGTCGGAGACGGACAGGCGGGGGTCATCGGGCTTGACGATCCCCAGGGCCTGCATCTCCCGCTTGGTGTCCGCCCGCGGAGTCACCACGTACTCCTGGGAGTCGTCCAATGCCAGGGAGACGGCGTCTGTCGCCATCTCAGCGATGAGGCTGCTGTTTTGCTCGGAGAGGTCCACGAAGGGCATCACGGCCACGGAAATGGCCTGACTGATCTTCTGTGCGTGCGCCCCCCCTGCTGAGCACAGCGCGGCCACAAGGACCGCAACGGTGACCAGTGACAGTGCTGTCGACGGACGAGACGTCCTCTGATGCGATCGGTGCATGACGGTCGGTTCCCTCCCAGGAGGCCTCGACTGTTAGCCTGGCGCAACGGCCCGGCAGTATAGCACACTACTTTTTGCTTTGTAAACTGCGCGCATAGGCCACGCCACGGCAGCCCAGCAGCTCCGCCCACACGTCAGCGTCGCAGCCCCAGTGCGGCGATTCCCGTGGTCTGTTGACCATCGTCGGCTCTTGCCGTCACTCTCACGATGTACCGCCCCGCCGGCACCCTCGCCCCCGCCGCGTTACGCCCGTCCCAGGCCACCGTCTGCACGCCCTGGCTCTGCACGGCGCCGCTGCACAGCGCCCTCACCGAGCGCCCGGCGATGTTGAGGATCTCCACGTCCACAGCGGCGTCGGTGCCCAGCGTGTAGCTGATCTGCGCCCTGTCTCCGCCCACCTGCTGCGCCGTCACTCCCGCCACCGTCAGGGCGCCCGCGTCCCCGCTGCGCACCACAATGGTGAGCTGCCGCGGCTCGGCGCCCGCCCGGAACTGGTACGACCCGGTGGTCCTCATGTAGATCGACTTGCCCGTCAGCTTGTCCACCAGATACGGCCTGACGCCGGCGGGCATCGAGCTCAGATCCGGCCAGCGCAGGGAGACATCGGCCCCCACCGCATTGGTCCGCACCTGCAACGGCCACTGCGCCACGGCCTCGCCGCTCCCGCGCACATCCACCGCATAGCCCGTGCCGTTGTTGCCCAGCGAGGTGTAGATGTAGGTGGCGAAGTCCGGGATCGGCGGCTTGGCGCAGTCCAGGCCCACATCGTGCCCGTCCGTGGCCAGCGGCGCCATCCCGAAGTGGCAGGCGCTGTCGCAAAGGCCCGCGACCGAAGCCTCCACGTTTACCAGCCAACCGCCCTCCGGCGTGAGCACCGCGGGCTTGGCGTCGGCCAGCGAGGCCAGCGTCCCCTGGGCCCCACTGATCTCGAGGGTGAACGCCTCATTGGCCTTCAGCCATGTCCCCACCCAGGGCAGGAACACCGAGGTGTTCTGGTAGCCGCCCAGGGCGTACGCGTACATCCCGCCCTCGACGGTGCCCGCAGCCAGCGCCTGCTGCATGGTCATCGTGCTTCCGGTGTTGTTGTCGCGCACCCGGGTTGTGAAGAAGTCGATGGTGACCGGGAAGGGGTTGCCCAGGAGGTTCCAGCCGGGCTGCACCGGGATACCCGCCGGGTCTACGCTGCCGGTGCCCTGCAGCGTGATGTCCGCTGCCGACGCGAGGCGCATCCAGTACCCGGTGCCCAGCCTGAAGCGATCCGCCGGAGCCTGCGGGTACTGCCGGTACTGCTGGGTGGAGCCCTGCCAGGTAGCCATGAGCAGATCGGCCGCCGGAATCCCCAACAGGGCCGCCGGGTCACTGCTCGAGTAGTCATACGGTGTGGACACCAACTGCAGTCCGGCGGGGAACGTGTGCAGACTGGTGAGAATGAAGTTCACATTCTCCGTGGTCTCCCCGCTTACCACCGTCACCGTCTGCTCGGCGGGGGTCGCCGTGAAGCCCACGGGATCCGGCCGGACCGTGACGGTTCCGGTCGGCACCTGCGGGACGATGAAGTTGTACGTCGCCCGGCCGCTGCCGGGATCCACGAGTGTCGATGTGGTCACGACCGGAGTGGCAACGTCGACGTTGTTGGACAGCACGTGCACGATCACCCCGCCAACCGGGGCGTTGCTGGAGCCGGCGACGATCTTGCCCGTGATGGCGCCCGCAGGCTCGGCCTGCAGGGTGAAGAGCACCGGCGGATCGGTGCGCACGCTGGATTCTATCCTGACGTTTTGCTGGCTCGACGCGGCGTAGCCGGCGGCCTTCGCCTGCACCTGGTACTGTCCGGGCTGCACCGGAACCTCGGCCTCCCCGTCCTCGCCGGTCACACCGCTGGCAACCGTCACCGCACCCATGAGGACCTCGACCAGCGCATTGCTGACCGGATCGCCCGCGCGGGTCCGTACCTGAGCCACCAGCGTCCCGTCGGCCGCGGGCAGTTGGAAGTCCACCGTGGTGGTGTCACCGGTGGCCACCGAGGCCTGTGCCCAGGCATTGCCGTAGTTGATGGGGGAGCCGTCGGCCAAGATGTAGTAGTCCCCGACCGGCAGGCTCTCCACCTTATACGCCCCGTCCACCGCCGTCACGGCGGTTCCCACCAACTCCAGCGTGTCCCAGTCCGGCTCCTGTCCCATGGCCTGTTCGGTCGTCGGCTCTTCCTCTTCTTCCTCCTGCGGCACCTTGTACACCCGCACGTTCACCAGAGCCAGCGGGGCGCCGGTGGCCTCTGAGGTGACTACCCCGGCGATGACGCCGGGCCGCGCCTTGGTCAGCGCGAAGTCGACCACGAACGGGTCCCAGCCACCGTGGGTGACCCAGCCGTCGTAGTGGTCGGTGAGGTAGTCCGGGCCGCGGCGGGCCTCCATGCTGTAGAAGCCGGGCGCCACGCCGGAGATCATGTACGAGCCGTCATCCTGGCAGCGCACGGCGTACTCCGGCGTGTCTCCCGCCGTATGCTCACCTCTCCACAGAAGCACGATGGGATTGGAGAGCGGGTCGCCCTCGTCGTGGATCGGGCCGCCGCCCTCGGCCGACAGCACCCTGCCCTGGAAGGCCCCCGTGCGCATCCAGCACAGCGCGTTGTGCACCAGGTGACTGCGCTTGTTCATGCAGTGGGGGTTGTTGCTGGGATTGTGGTACTGGCGATGGACCGACTCCAGGCCGAAGGCGAGGTAGATGCACCGCGCCGTCGTTGTCGTGTCCTCATAGCGAACAGCCGCCGTGGAGCCGTTGCCATAGGTGTACAGCACGGTCGCTCCACCCAGGGCCTGTATCACGTCGGGGCGATAGGAGTAGGGGTGCGCGTCCTGGTTGGTCTCGTGACTGCCGAAGCCGGGGGTCTGCAGCTCGGTAGGCATGTCGGAAGAGTCGGGCGCCGAGGCCACACCGTAATGGTACCGCGGCGAGCTCTGGTTGACCCACGGATCGAATGCGACAGGGTCGGTCCCCGAGCCCGTCATCGTGAAGTTCGAGACACCGTAGTTCACGTTCTGCTGCGGAATCGGGGAGTAGCCGGTGGAGTAGTCGACGTACTGGCCGCTGATCGTGTGGCTGATGAACGATGCCCGCAGGTACTGATTGTAGAAGTTGTTGGTCGTCGTTCCATTGAGGGTGAGCGCCCAGCCGATGTCCGACCCCGAGATCATCAGCCGGCCGCCGCGATCCAGGAACAGGGCCAGGTCCGCCTGGGTGCCGGCATCGATCAGCGAGCCGTCGGCCACCCACAGGTTCCCCGTGTGGGGCGATGCCCAGATGACGGCCCGATTGGCCACGCGCTGAGCCACGGTGGCCGTGGCTTCCCGCGGCTCGCTCATGGCGGCAGTGGGGTCCAACTGGTACTCGATGGTTGGCAGATAATACTGGTACACGCTGAGCGGGATCGGCCCGCGGCAGATTACCCGCCAGATCTTGTACGGCTCGTCTGTGCCCCAGGAAGCAGCGTAGCCCCGGATCGTGTCGTAGTTCTCGTTGCCCGCGTTCTCGCTGTCGCTGGGGTTATAGGTGTGCCAGCCCTCGGTGTGCCACATGGCGTTGAAGTCGTTGTTGTAGCCGCTCTCGAAGATGAAGTGCTGCCCCTCGCAGTAGTCGTTCACGAACAGCACGTTGCCGGCGGGGCTGAAGGTCTCGCTGGTGAAGCCGTATACACTGTCGTAGTTCTGCTCATTGCCCGAGTTGTCGCGGGCGATGATGTCGATGATCATGTCGCTGACCAGCGAGTTGGGGATGGTGTACACCCCGCTGAAGATGCCGTCGCCGGCGGTGGCGTCACCGTTCTCGGGGTCACCGTCATCGAAGAGCTCTATCTGGCCGATGGGCTGGCAGTCCCACTCAAGGTACTGGTACCCGGGGAATCCCGAGTCCCACTCGCCGGTACCGCTCCAGTAGATCACCGGGTTGTAGACCTTCACGTCCGGGTCCTTGATCTGGGCCATGACTCGAGCCACGCCGCTGTCCGCGTCGTACACGGGCACGCGGACGATCACGTCATCTCCGGCGGCGAACACGCGCTTGGGGTTGCCGGCCGCGTCGTGTGTGCTGGGCAGGTCGGTGAGCACGGGATTGGTGGTGTCGGCAAAACGCGTGACCCAGATGTCTCGGGCGGTATTGGTCGCGTCGGCCCGATAGGACTCGTAGTAGATCCGCAGGGGTTGGCGCTCCAGCGGCATCGAAAACGTCGGGTTCAGGTCGTCGGAGGTGTTGGCGGCGTCCCAGTTGGAGACCAGTGTCGGGTCGGGCGGGTCCTGGCTCGAGGTGGGCGTGGCGATACGCCAGATGTTGAAGTTGCGGGTTGCGTCGCCCTCGGTGAGGCGGTCGCTGGCGAAGGCCAGATAGGCGCCGTCGCGGCTCCAGGCCGGCTGCATGTCGCGCCCGCTGCCGTCGGTGAGGTCACCGCCCTCGCCGGTGTGGACATCGATCCAGCGGACCACGCTGGCCGTGCCCACCGTGGCTGTATAGGCGATGGCCTGGCCCGAGGGGCTCAGCCGGTTGCCGGTGGGGACCCACGCCGGGTCGGTGGCGATCTCGGCCGCGGGCTGGGTGAGCTGCACCTGGTTGCCTGCGCCGGTGGCGGGAAGGGTGAAGATCGCCCAGTCGCCGGTGCCGGTGAGATCACACTGGTAGGCGATGTAGGTTCCGTCCGGGCTCCAGGTGGGGTGCCGCTTCTTCAGGCCGGGCTGCCGGTCCGTCAGGCAGCTCATGACTCCGGGATTGCGCACCTCGACGGTGTAGATCTCCGAGTTGCCGGTGGTACGGTCCACGTAGGCGAAAGCGATCAGGCGGGCGCCCGGGTCGTAGCAGGGCTCCACCTCGTCGCCGGGGAGGTCTGTGAGCTGCACCTGTTCGGCGCCGTCGGAGCGCATGATCCACAGGTTGTAGTTCGCCTCGAAGTTGGGGTCATCGGGGTAGGTGGGGTCGATGTACCCGTCCCCGTCCTCATCCACTCCGGTGCTGCTGAACACCACGCGGTTGGTGGTGGTCCCCGGGGCGCCATTGGGGTCCTTCTGGTCGATGTTGACCGCGTTGGCCGTCAGGTCAACATCCGGGTTGGTGAGCTGACCGGTGCCCACGGGGCGGGGCAGGGGCGGGAGTTCGTGGCCGATGAAGCGCTGGGTCGTGGTTCGGCCGAGAGCATCATAGGTGACCGTCGATGCTCCCCCGATCGGCATTCTTCCCGCAGAGAAGGCCTGCGCGCAAAGGGATAGGCCGATGGTGGCGATGGCCAAGGTGACCAGTAGCGAGATCCCCGACTGAGGGGCGTGGCCCTTCTGCAACACGATCACTCCCTTGACGGGTGGCACGGATAGCGCATTGAGCGCGATGTGTTCGCTGGGACAGCGACCGCCGCTCCCCGCTTCAGCCTCGCCGGCACCAGCCTCGGGACCAAGCACGTCTCCCGCCCGTGCGGGACGCGCATTGTTGCTGAACGAACCACAGAGAGAACCGTTCCAACCGGGGTGCCTCGCCGCGCCAGCTAAAGGCCTTGTGCCGGAACCCGGCGATTATAGCACAGCATTTGAAACGTTGGCAAGCTGACGAGACACCCAGAGCAGCCCCGACCTCCGGCTGCTCCAAGCGGCGGCGCCGCACCGCGTCCTGCGTCCTGCCACGCCCCACCCGCCACGGGCTCATCGTAGCCCCGGGGGGGCGCCGGTGCCCCCGATACCCCGGAAATGGGAACGGTCCGGGGACGGACAGGAGCCGTCACGGCCGCGGCGCCAACGACTGTGGGAGCCCCTGACACAGCGGCCTTTCGGCGGACACACAGCACCGGGCGGCCCGGTGATTCCGGGCTCGCCCTGGGCCGGCGATGGCGGGACTATTCGTTGCCGGGTCACTTGCTACCTTCAATGACTTCTTCCACTTCTTCCGCGATGGGTTCGTCATGGTGCAGATGGGCATGGGCGCGGCGCGCGCTGAAGGTAAAGCCGGTCACAACGAGGGCGGGGACAGCGTTCGTGCTCGTGATCGGCCCTCGGTGGCGATCGCCTGGAGACACTCCTATATGTTCATACCCCACCGGCTCCGGGGCGAAACCAGGCCCGCCGCCGGCCGCCGTCAGCCTTGTCTGCGACAGATGATCCGCGAGCCGGGAGCATCCGGCTCGAACCCGCTGCGCAACCAGATGTCGACCCCCTTCGCCACCGCGTACTCAACGGCCTCCCTCTGAATCACCTGCGGAAAACTCTCCCATTCCAGCAGTTCCGGCCCGGAGATCTCAGGCACCTTGCGGGCCTCCTGGTAGCGCCGTGGATCCCTGTCGTACAGACCGTCCACGTCGGAGAACATGGTGCACGAGGGCTGGTCCAGGGCATCGGCCAGGGCGACCGCGGTGAGGTTGGACCCGCCCCGCCCCAGGATCGAGACCTCGTCCCGACCCGTCTGCGGATCGTGATAGTACCCCTGGAAGCCCGCGACCACCGGAATCACCCGCAGGCTCAGCAGAGACCGGACGTACTCGGTGTCCACCTGCTCGATCCGCGCCCCGACCGCCCTGGCGGACGTGATGATCCCCGCTTCACGGCCGGTCATCGAGCACGCCGGGCACCCCACGGCCGAGAGGGCAATCGCCAGTGCCGCGTTGGCCCTCAACTCGCCCGACATCAGCAGCCGGGCGCTCTCTCGCGGGGATGGGTCGGCGTCGATACAGGCCAGCAGGTGTTCGAGCTTGTCCGTGGCCCAGTCGAAGGCCGAGACCACCACCACCGGCCAGATGCCCTGCTTCCAGGCGGGCAGGATGAAGTCGCGCGCCACCTCGCGCAGACGCTGGGCCCGAGCCATGTTGCGCCGCGCCGCCAGAGCCCGGTAGATCTCGTTGAGGTCCTGAGCCCGATGACACTCGTCCAAGAGCCGGTCTTCATTGGGGCCGAAGCGGCTCTTGCCCTGCAAGGTCCGCCCGCCGAACTTCATCACCGGTATCAGCGCCATCGGACATCTCAGCCCCTTTCGTGGGCAACCGCTCCGCCCGCCGGACGGTCGGAGCCGCGGGCGGTGCGCCCTGTGGAAGGGCCCGTTCGCAGCGCCGTGCGCCATGGCCGTCAGACGTCGCCTCACCCGCCTGCACCGCCATCGGTCGACCCGTCACCGCGCCAGCAGCAGGCGGACAGGGCCGATCAGGCCCGAGCGCAGCGTCTCCTGCATCATCGGCAGGGCCCGCTCGTAGTACCCGTTGAACCAGCCGCGGCTCCTGGCCTCGGCGACGACCCTCTCGCTGGCCGCCTGATTGGCCATCGTGTTGGCCACCGTGATGCGCAATCGGTTCGCCCCCGCCACCAGCAGGCCGCTCACGTCCACCGCGTATGGGGGCCACAGGCACGAGGGCAGCTCCTCCTCGTTGAGCAGCACCCTGGCCGCGTAGCAGACCTCGCCCAGGTCGAGCATGACTTCGGCGCTCAGGTACTCCTCAGCCACCACGAAACCGAACTCGTAGGCGATGGCCCCGGACAGATCGGCCAGCCCCAGCTCGCCCCACTCCCCGAGTCTGCAGGGCACCTGGGCAAACCGTGGCGACTGAGTGACGGTGAGATCGCCGTCGACGATCTCATAGGAGGCAACCACCTCGACGCTGTCGGGTGTGTGCAGATCGGCCAGGACGATGCTGCCCCCGGGTGCCACGGCCGCGGGGGGGCGGACCGTCTCTTCCTCGGCCGACCGCAGCACCACAAGAGCGCTCTCGTTTCCCCGCAGGTGCATACGGACCCGCGTCATCTCGCTGACTTCGCGATGCAGTGCCAGCAACAGCGTCTTGCCGTCCGCCGGGTCCCAGCGCTCCAGCAGGCCCGGCCGGTCGGAGATGACATCCAACTCGAAGGTCAGCGGCTCGGAGCCGTCGTTCATCAGCAGAGCCACCTGCATTGGCGCCAGGTCGCGCACGGTCATGCGCAGGTGCGGAATGACTCCACTGGGCTGGATGCCGAATCGCCCCGTGCGCAGGGCCATGAGTCGCCCCAGACGTCCCACTTCCTCCCGCGGCACCACGAGCACGGCCTTCTCGGCCCACACGGCCGCCGCGAACCGATCGGTGTCCCGGGGAATGCCGAAGCCCGCCGTCAGGCCGTCGAAGCGGGCCTGCTCGTCGATGCCGTCGCGCAGCTCATCGCCCGAGGGCAAGTCCGCTTCGGCCTCGGCGTCCATTGTCACGGCGCTGTCCCGCAGCAGGGCCAGGGCCTCGGCGCATCTTGGGCCGCCTTCGAGCTCCGACGCGAAGCCCGGCACGCCCCGGCAGAACGCCACGCGCCCCCCACTCTCATACAGGGCCGCCAGTTGGTTGAGCACATCGGCGGGCAGACACGGTGTGATCGGGACGATCACGGTGCCGTAGAACTCCCCGGTGGTCTCGAGGATCCCCTCGGAGACGGTGGCGTCTCGGATGGTGTCCGCGTCGAGGTAGTCGAAGGCCACCTGCTCCTCGCGCAGGGCCTGTGTCACCTGCTTCAGGGAATGCCAGGCGGCTTCGGCGGCCTCGCCATCGGAATCGGCCCAGACGGCCTCGATAGGATAGTACACCGCTACATCGGCCAATCCGACGCCGGACCGCATCACGGCGCACAGCCGGCCCACGTACTCCGAAAACCCGTCGTACATCTCCCACTGGGGCGTATTGGGCCCGATATGGTCCTGGGTCCGGAACAGGCCGCCGCCGCCGGTCTCGTAGGTGTAGGACATCGGGCAGATCATGGTGATCCCGCCCATGCAGTGATAGTCCACCAGCCAGCGCATCTGCTCGAAGGTCAGACCCAGGCCGTACACGCCGTTGGTCTCCGACACGGTCAGATTGCCAAACTCGCCCTCGGCGCCCTCGGGTACCGTTCCCATGGGCTTCTGGCGCGCGGCGGAGGCGGCGAGCTGCGTGAAGTCGAAGTTGTCTTTGTCCCAGTGCAGTTGGCGCCAGATGGCGTCCACGCCGGGGGCATGCAGGGCACCGGCGGTCCTGAAGTAATGCCCAAAACCGTGGCGGCCGTGGTCCAGCAGGTTATCTTCCCCGCCCACATGGCCGGTGTGGATGAGGTCGTGCTCCTCACACCAGTCGTTGATCTGCTCCCAGTAGGCCTCCTTGTACAGGTCGGTCCACAGGTCGCAGAACTCGCAGCGCACCTGAGCCGCCACGGTTGGGGCAAACTGGAACTCCCCGGCCTCGATCTCGGGGTCCTCGGGAAACAGGGCCGGCAGATAGGGGCGCAGGTCGTAGCCGCGGCGGGCCTCGAACTGGCCCGGCAGGGCTTCGGTCCACGGTATCTGTCCGCTGCCCACGCGGCCCGGCAGGGCCGGCTCGTCCGTGAATATGCCGGGCACCACGTCGCCAAAGTAGTCTCCCACGGCCTCGGCGTACCTCTCGTGAGTCACATCAATGAACCGCCGCACCGCGGCCGGGTTCATCAGGTCGACTCGGCCCTCGATGGCCCCCACGATGTAGAAGCTCAGAGCCACGGCATCCGTCGGCGCCTCCACCTCGCCGGCGGTGAGCTCCACCGCCATCGGTGCCCGGTCCGCGAAGCGGGCCACGGCGGCCACGCTTCCCTGCGGCACGGCCACCCTGGCCCCGCCGGCGGCGCGGAGCGTTCTTTGGCTGAGTACCCCGGCCGAGTACTCAGGATGCCCGTCCAGGACGGCGCCCTGCGCCGTGCCGCTGGGCCAGCCGCCCTCGTCATACAGCCACGCATAGATTCCGGCCTCGTCGGCCGCCTCCACCGCCCATCTGACCGCCTCGAAGTAGCCCTCCGTCAGATACCCGGGCGAGATGCCGCGGATGAAGTCGTGCAGCCTGAAGCTCTCGCCCATCGGGTGGATGAAGAAGCCCCCACAGCCGGCGTCGGCGATGTCCTGGACCTGCTGCACGATGCGCTCGCGATCCAACGCGCCGTTCCAGATCCAAAACATCATCGGTCGGTACGCCGCGGGCGGGTCGACGAACCTGTCAAGCAACTCCTCGTACTCGTAACTCATGGGCCCGTCACTCCTCTTGTCCCGGATGGTTCCGGCCTACCGGTCTTCAGGGCCGAGCCGTCAACACCTGGATGACCCGGCCGTCCGGGCCGATGTACACGAACTCACCGTGCTCGGCGGTGGTGCGGTAATGCAGCACCTTGGCAAACTCACGGGGTACGCGGTCCGAATCGCCCGGATCCGGGTTGAAGTGCCGGTAGGCTCCCCGGCCCTGCAGTACCGGCTCCAGAGCCGACTTGGTCCAGTACGTGCGGTAGGGCAGCCCGAAACGCTGCTCGATCTGCTCCTGACTCACACCCGGCCTGACGAAACGCTGGAACTGGTAGTGCTCCCGGTACAGCGTGTACTGCTTGCTGAAGGCCACCAGAGCCCCGAAGGCCACCACGGCCAGGCCGACCACCACGGCCAAGTACAGATTGCGCCTCCTCTGCGCGCGCTCCAGAAGCTGCAGAGCCAAGAGCCTCTTCTCGCGGTCCTCCGAGACATCATCCACCGGCCACATTCCCCTTGAGGGGTCCTGCCGAGACCCCTTCGCGATCATGACGAACGTCTATCTGTATACTTCCGCCACGGCGGCGGATTTCCTGCCGGCCGGGGCGGCCGCAATGGTGCCCCGCAACCGAGCAGGCCCTCGCCCGGCAGGCGCTGTGCAACCGCCGGGCGGCGAGGAGAGGGCCTCCCCCGCTTGCGAGGGGACTGAGGGGGATGCTCGCCCTGCGGGCGCCGGGCCGCCGGGGGCCGGGCCCCGGCCCCGTTTCCTTGTCCCTCTCGTTCGCGCGCTCCGGCGTCCGGCGCGACCGCGCGAGGGTCGGGGGTATCACCCGGCTCGGAGCTGGGCAGGGAGGGCAACGGGGGGGGGCCGCCTGCCGTCGGGGCCCCAAGACTGTGCGGCGGCGCGCTTCGGCTCGTGGACTCGGGTCGGCACACGTCTGTGCGCCCGCGGGGGCGCCGAGTGTGCGAGGGGCAGAGACACCTGCAGCCAACGGATGGATGGCCCGACACCGGACGCCAGGCTGCCACGCCCGACGCGCGGGCACCCGGGCCTCTCGCCGGGGTCATCCTCGGAGGCGGACGGCCCCCGAAGGCGGTCCCGGCCACGACGCGGCCGGAATGCAACGATGCCCCCCAGGGCCCAGACGGCCTGAGCTACCGGGGCGAGGCCGCCGGGCGAAACCCGAACAAGAACTCCTGGAGGTCCGGATGGTCCCGGTAGCGGTACGCGGTGCGACAGTAGTCGGAGGAGTTGCCCCAGCTACCGCTGCGGATGACGCGGTACATTCCCTCTTGCGGCCCCTGAGGGTCGGAACCAGGCGAGTAGGAGTAGTAGTCCGCAGCATACCTGTCCTCGCACCACTCCCACACATTCCCCGCAAGGTCCAGGGCCCCACACCAGCTTGCCCCGGAAGGGAAACTCCCCACGGGGTACGTGAACCCCTTCGGACCCCGATTGCCCCAGTAGCAGCACTTGGTCTCGTCCCACTCGTTGCCCCACGGGTACTGTCGACCCTCCGCACCCCGGGCTGAGTATTCCCACTCCGCCTCCGTAGGCAGGCGCAGCCCGTATTGCGCGCAGTACGCCTGCGCATCGTGCCAACTCACCCAGGTCACCGGGTGGTCGTGCCCCTGGTCGCTGTCCCACGGGAACTCCCGACCCGTCGCCTTGCAGAAGCGCCGGTACTGAGCGTTCGTGGTCTCGCACCGGCTCAGCCAGAAGCCCCGGGTGAGCTGCACACGGTGCTGAGGCTTCTCCTGGTCATGCCGGCCGGTCTCTTCCGAACCCATCATGAACTCACCGGCGGGCACCCACACATAGGTGCCGCCGTCGAGCCCCAGGCGCTCCTCGCCCGCCGCGACTCCGGGAGCGTCCAGGCTGCCCGCCATGCCGGTCACAATCACCGTCACGCTATCGCTTGCCCGGCCGCCCGGGCCCAGGACGGTCAGCGTGTAGGTTGTTGTGCTTGGGGGCGAGACGGTCTTCGTACCGCCAACGACGGTGGCGCCGAATGTCGAGGCGACGACCGAAGTGGCGTTGGTGGAGGTCCAGGCGAGTGTGGTGCTCTCGCCCTGCGTGACCTCGTCGGGCGTTGCGGTGAGCGCGAGGGTTGGTGCCGCCGGCAACCCGTCGACGGTGACCGTCACTGTCGCCGTCTTGTCACCCGACGAGCCCCGCACGGTGATCGAGTACGTCGTCGTCGCCGCGGGAGAAACGCTCTTGGTGCCGCTGACGGCGGTGGCGCCGAAGTTGGACGAGACGACCGAAGTGGCGTTGGTGGAGGTCCAAGTCAGCGTGACGCTCTCCCCGGCAGTGATCGATGACCTCGCCACGGTCAACCGCACAGTGGTGGTTGGAGCCGGGCCATCACCGCCCCTGGAGCCGCAGCCGATGAGCAGTGAGCCGGTTAGCGACATGAGCACCCACGCAGCCAGACGCCTGGGACGGACCCCAGTGGGACGGTCCCGAGTACTTACCCGGCATGGCGTCGCCTCATTCCGCAAGGGCATGCCGTGACCACTCGCCCTTCTCGCCACGCCGCTGGAGCGGTGGTAGTGCGGGTCCGGTCTCGTCGCCACCATCATCATCCCCCCCCGAAGTGTCAAGGTCACGTTGCGGCTATGTGCCGCACGCCAGGTCCAGAAGTCCGGCCGAGAAGTCGGTTCTGCCGTCAGTATGTCATTCTGAGCGTCCATCGAGCGGCGACGCTCGACCCACAGCGGCGGAACGTCTCCCGCCGTTGCCGTTGACTCGCGACTCGTGACTCGTCAGTCCCCATACACCTCGAACTCCACCACCTGGACCAACGCATTCACCGAGTTGTACAGCCCGGTGAACCTCACGTACCTGGCCTCCCGCGGGGCGAACCGGTCCACCTGCCGGCCCGTCCAGTCGCCTTCGCTCTTGTCCACCGCCGGCTCCCAGGTCTCGCCGTCGACCGAGGTGTCGATCCTGTAGCCGAACTCGCGCCCATCCAGGTCCCACAGCATCGTCTGCGTCCTGGCCACGGTGGCGGCCTGCGGCAGCTCGATGGTGAAGCTGTCGCCCACGTTGATGTAACCGAAGCCGTCCATTCCGCCGTAGTTGTCGACGTCCCCGTCGATGATCTTCTCCGGCGCCAGGTCGGGGTGCTCGGGCAGGCGGATGCCGCCGTGGATGACGGCGCCGGCGGCGGCCAGGGCGAGGTTTCCTGTGTTGTCATGCTCCACCAGCGTCAGAGTCTCCAGGTCCACCCGCCCCGAGGGCTCGTAGGCTCCTTTCACGAAGCGATAGAGCGCGTCATAAAGCTCCCTGCCGGTACCCGGCGTCTCCGCGAAGGCCTTCACCGCGCCGCCGCCCTCGTAGTAGCAAAGCAGGGCGTCGTTCATCCAGCCGTACTTGACGCCGGCGTCAAGGTAGGCATAGAAGCGGGTGCGGAAGTCCTCCGAGGTCGCAGCGCGAGCGTCGAACTCGATCTCGATGCCGCAGCCGGCGCGCCGGGCGATCTTGGCCGCCGCAAGCAGCCTCTGCGGGTTGGGGTCCTCCATGAAGAAGTGGTTGGGCTGCAGCATGCACGCATCGATGCCCAGCTCGCGCCACCGCGACACCCCCTGGCCCCCGAAGTAGGGGATCCAGTAGAGCCTCAGGCCCAGGCCGCGGAGGCGATCCGCGGTCCACATCACGAGCGCCTCGTCGGCTGTGGGGATGGTCTCGGCCAGCCAGTAGAAGCCGGCCAGATCTAGGTGCTCATGCCGGCGCGACTCCCACTCCTGCACAACGCGGTCGATGTACCAGGTGAGCGCCGCCTGCCGGTCGATCTCCGAGGCGAAATCCAGCGCCCGCTCCCGACCCGGCAGGGGCCCGAAGGCCCTTTCCTGACTGGCGGGGACGGGCAGGGAGATGACCACACTGACCCTGTGGCCCGAGTCGCCCAGCGCCTCGCCAACCCGGGCGACTGCCCGCTCCAGGCCGATGAGGCCGGTTTCCTCGCGGAACCAGGCGTCCGCCAGCCAGGCCCAGTCCTCGGCGCTCGCGTGCGGGCCCTCCTCGCGGTAGTGGTGCAGCCAGGCACCGGCGTCGGTGGAGAACTCGATGAACAGAAACGAGTCAAAGAGCCGATCCCGCGGCCGGCCCTGCTCGTCCACGTAGGCCACATAGGGCAAAAGATTCTCGGCGGTCCACGGCACGCGGGTCTGCATCCCGTGGTAGATCAGGCACAGGTCATGGATGCCGCCCACCTCCGGGGTCCCGGGGCGCAGGTAGGGGCTCTTTGGCACGGGCTGGGCCGGAGCGACGGCGGCGGTCAAGGCCAGAAGCACGGCCGGCCAACACAGCATCAAGCACCTCCGAGTTGCACCCGAGTAGTAGACGAACCTTCGCCCCGTGCCCGGCTCTCCCCTGCCTCCCGGGAGGCGGCACAGAGGGCGACGGAGGCCGAACGACGAACATAGACGTACGGAGAAGGACGCAGAGCAACGCGGAGCAACGACGTTCCGTCGCGCCGCCCCGACAGGAGCCCCTATCATGTCGCACGCTATCTTGACCGGCATCCTCGGTTCACTTGTCGCACTGCTCCCGGCCGCGGCCCAGGAGGCCGCCTGGGAGTGGGAGGAGGTGACCGGACCGCTCCCGGCGGGCCTGACCGGCCCGGCCAGGCAGAGCCGGGAGATCGCCCTGGACAACCCGCTGCTCGCCACCATCAACGAGCAACTCTGGACCCTGCCGTGGGCCCCCGGGGAGGCCGTCCTCGTGAGCCCGCAGAGGGAGCCCGAAGGGCTACAGGCTTTCGGATTCTGGAACGGGCCGGAGGAGTACCTGCTGCTTTCCCGCGGGCAAGACGGATGGCGTCTTCTCACATCCGGCAGCGGTGAGGCCGCGGCGGAGGACCGGCTGGCCTACTTCGGCCACGAAGTGACAGGGCAGCCCGTGGCCTGGACCGGCCCGGCGCGTCTGCTGGTGGTGGGACGGGACGGGGCAGACCTGGTGCGTGTCCGGCGTGTGCCGCTATTCGAGGCCGGCTGCGGCCTGATGGTCCTGGAACGCGGCGAGCGCGAGCTGATCGAGGCCCGGCAGTTCCTGGGCTGGATGCGGCGGCCGCCGACGGAAGTGGTGCAGCAGGTCGCGGCCTGTCAGACGGCCATCGACCTGGCCCGCGAGCGGCTGAACCGCGAGACCGAGGGCCTCGTGGACGCCTACGCCGATCTTCCCCAGACCCGCTACATCCTCGAGGTCATGGCCTGGATCAGCCGCGTCTATAACCGGGGCAAGAGCTTCGAGAAGATTGAGAGGCCCGATCTGTGGGAGGGGGTCTTCTACGGCCGGCCGGAGTTTGAGCCCTGTATTGCCGCCCGCGAGGCGGCCCAGGAGGCCGGCTACGCCCAGCGGCCGGAGACTCTGGCCGCAGAGACCCGCGACGTCTTCGGCCAAGACGCGGCCTTCGCCACCTCCATCACCCACGGCATGGCCAAGTACCGCCGCGACAGGCCCTTCCCCGAGCCCCTGCGCACCGAGCACCGCCTGAGCCTGGCGCGCGAGGAGTACGAGCCCTTCCAGGTTATCGTGGCGGCTCTGGACCGGCCCGTCTCGGACGCCGATGTGAGCGTGCAGTGGGAGGGCGAGGGCCCGCACCCGCAGATGAGCTTCCAGCCTGTGGGCTATGTGGAGACCAAGCCCGCTCCAGACAACTTCACGCAGTACGTGGGCTGGTGGCCCGACCCGCTGATGCCGCCGGGGCCGGTGCAGGTGGACGCCAACGGGACCCAGCCCATCTGGGGGCGCGTGTATGCCCCCAGGGGCACGCCCCCCGGCGAGCACAGAGCCACACTGACCGTCACCGCCGAGGGCATGGCACCGCTGACTTTGCACCTGACCGCCCGTGTGCTGGACTTCGACCTGGGGCTCACGAGCCTCCCCAGCCTGCTGTCCCTGCGCCTGGCCTCGATCAAGGCCTTCTACAGGCTGGAGGAGGTGCCGCAGGAGGTTAAGCGCCGCTGGTACGACTTCTGCCTGCGCTACCGGATGAACCCCAATAACATCTATGGTTCCGATGCCATCCCGGAGGAGGAGGACCTGGACTTCTGCATCGAGCGCGGCTTCAACGCCATGGTGATGACCACGCCGCCGCTGCAGAGAAACACTCGGACGACCACCGAGACCATGCAGGTGTGGATCAGTGACGACAATGTCACGTACCGTCAGGTGGAGCCGGGCTGGGAGGCGGGCAGCGACGACGAGGGCGGCATCGCCGTCACCGGTCTGGATGTGACGGCGCGGTACATCAAGCTCCACAGCCTGTTCGAGGATGACAAGCACGAGGTGGTGCTGCGCACCCTGGAGCCCGGCGGGATCGTGGCCTACGACGGCGATCGGGAGATGGTCGGCCCGGTTGGCTACGCGGGCCCGGACGACGGCACCAAGCCCCTGGGCTCCTGGAGCGCCACCTGGGGCGCGGCCTTCGACTACAAGCGCGTGAGTCTGGGCGTGGACCTGGGCGAACCGCAGCATGTGACGAAGGTCGTGCTGGTGGGGAACTTCGGCAAGACCCTGGAGAAGGTCAAGCGCTTCCATGAGATCGCCGAGGCCCACGGCCTGGGCGACCGGGCGTATGTCTACGGCTTCGACGAGTGGAGTGATGTGGAGCGTTACGGGGAGATCAAGCGCACGTATGACCTGATCAAGGAGGTGGCGCCCGGGGTCAAGGCCTGCAGCACCGTGGTCCATCCGGTGCCGCCGATTGATGACGTCATCGACGCCTGGTGCCCGGCGCTGTGCTACGACATGCCCGGCTACAAGCAGGCCCGGGAGCGCGGGCAGGAGGTGTGGTACTACGCGGGCGGAGCCCCCTACGACCCCTTCCCTACCCACGAGCTGCTGGACGTGCCGGGCGTGGAGGCGAGGGCCTTCTTCTGGGTGGCCTGGCGGTTCCAATACACCGGCTGGCTGCACTGGGAGCTCAATGTGTGGACCAACAACCTCGAGGGCGACAAGCGCTGGCCGGAGGTGCCGTGGGACCCGGCCCGAAGCGGCATCCGCAATGGGGAGGTAGGCCGCATCTACCCGGGACCAGACGCCACACCCCTGCCCTCGGTGAGGCTGGAGAACATGCGGGACGGCATCGAGGACTACGACTACTTTTGGCTCCTGCGTGAGGCCGCCGGCAGGCTTCCGGAAACCGACCCGAAGCGCACGGAGTACGAGAGCCTGATCGAGCGGTCGATCCGCGAGCTGTGCCCCTCCCGGGCGCACTTCGAGCGCGACCCGGAGCGGGTGCTGGCGATTCACGAGGAACTGGGGAAAGCGCTGGAGGAGGCGCTGGCCGCCGTTCCTCGGTGAGCATGGTTCCCTCGGGAGGGCTATCCGACGCCTATCCAGGCGCACTTACTGACATTGGGAGCTGGTTGTGGAGCCGCAACCCCGCCGTTCGCAGGCAGGATCGCGGCTCCACAGCTTGCCCCAAGCGTCAACAATACCACGAACACCCGCGCCTCTCCCCTACTGTCCCCGGAACACGGTCCTCCTCAGCTCCGGCAGGATGTCGTTCCCCAACTCCGGCGTGTATGAGAACAGCAGGAACCCATCGGCGCCCAGCTCGCGGTCGGCCACGATGGCCTCGGCCACCGTGCGGGCCGAGGGGTGCAGCCACGAGCCCAGGCCCGCCATGAAGGGCTTGTCACCGGCGGCCGCCCGCAGGCGGGCCACGCGGTCGATATGCCGGTCGTAGTAGCCGGGGGCGTCGTAGACCATGGGGCAGACGAAGTCGATCCAGCCCTCCTTGAGCCACCAGGCCCAGTCCTGGCCCACGATCTTCCGATGGTACGGCCAGCTCGGGTATACGGCCGCCGAGATCTCGCAGTCAGGTCGTGCCGCGCGCACCGCACTGTGCACCGCCTGCACCACATCGCTCACCTGCTCGCAGCGCCATTCGCAGAACTTGCCGTGCAGCGGCCCCTCCGGCGTCTCGCCTTTCCGGGGCAGCACGTCTCCCGGCCAGTCTTCCACCTCGACCTGGGCCCACCGCTCGAACCGTTGCCGGTCGCGCTCACCGTACGAGCCATTGTAGTTCTCGTAGCGGATGTAATCGAAGTGCACGCCATCCACGGCGTAGTTGCCGGCGACCTCGGCCATCATCGCCGCCTGTAGCGCGACAACCTCGGGCTCCGAGGGGTTCAGCCAGTACACGCGGTCGCCGCCCTCCATGATCCCCGGCTTGCCGTCGGGCCCGAACTGCCACAGCCCCTTGGCCCCATACTGGTCGATGAGCTCCTGCGGCGGTGTGCGCCAGTTGAGGTTGATGAACCACGCGTGGTAGCGCAGGCCGTACCTGTGGCAGGCGGCGATGCCCGCGGCCACCGGGTCCTCGTCCCCCTCAAGTCGGCTGTGCAGCACCTCGCTGGGGTATGAGGCGCGGCCGGCCCACGCGATGCGCACGAACAGGTCGGTCAGGCCGTTGTCCCTGGCCACCCTGGCGGTCTTGTCCCAACCCCAGTCGCCGCAGCCATTGACGCCGACGACCCAGGCGCCCCGCATGGCGTCTGCCCGCGTGGGGAGGCTTCCCAGGTACAGGCTCTCGGCCTGTGCGCGCAACTCGCGGCCTTTGCGGATGATCTCCCACGCCGGAGCCCGCCCCACCTGCTGCTTGAGGGCCTCAAGGTCTGTCACCATCTGGGAGACCCCGGCCTCGGCTGCGCCACCCTGAGAGAGCTTCCGCAGGTCCTCAAGCGTGGCCGCATGGCGGAAGCCCAGGTCGGGATCCAGAGCCGCCTGCACTCCCTGCTCCCACACCGCCGGCCGCCAGTGCCCCACGATGGCCAGCAGCATCTGAGCCTTGCCGATCAGGTCTCCGCCGGTGAGGATGTGTCCCAGCCAGGCGGCCTCGTGAGACATCACCAGCGCGGCGCCGGAATTGGTCTGCCCATCCGCCGCGAGCCACTCCATGGCCACCCTCGCCTTGTCCGGGTCCACGCTGCGGAGCAAGAAGGCGTTCCAGCTCTCCTGCCTTACCTGCTGTGGCATGCCCTCGGGCGCATCGCCCGTGGCGTGCAGGGCCGCAAACAGCTTGCCCTCCCCGGCCGGGGTGTAGTCTCCCCCACCAATGCCGATGCGCGAGCGCAGGGGCTCCTCTAGCAGGAAGCAGAACAACCCATGCCCGCCGACGTCCAGGAACCTGCCCACCGCCGCGATGACCTCCGGCGGCATGGACGGGTTGTACGGACAGAGCAGGAACTCATCGGCGGGAATGCCGCCGTCGACGGCCTCGGCCTCGTCGATGGTGTGATGACGCAGGCCCGCGGCGGCCAGGATGTTGCGGGCGGTGTTGAAGTACCCGGTGACCTCGGAAGCCGTCCGAGGGTTGTCTGCCAGATACTTGTTGGGCCGCAGGATGACCACGTCATGCTCGGCGGCCGACGCCATCAGGGGAACGAGCAGCATCAAAGCGGGCAGAAGCGGTCGCATAGGCTCTCCTTGTGCGGTTGTGTGGGGCGAGGGGCCGGTGACGGCCAACGATCCCGCCCTGCGGGATCGCCTCACCCATAGCCCATCTTGTTCGCGATGCGGCCGCTGATGCGAGGGGAGCACGGCACCCGGCCCAAGCTTCCACGCTTTCCATGGCACCAGTCCAAGACCGCCGCCCTCACTTCGCCCTCTTGGCCGTCTTCTTCGGCTTGATGTCCCCGCTGTCTATCATGCTCAGATACGCGGAGTCCTTCTGCTTCAAAGGCAGGTCCACGCGGCCGCGGCGGCGGCTGGATTCGTAGGTCGCGAAGATCACCTCGGTGGCCTGTAGAGCCTTGCGGGCCGCCAGCTCCGGCTCCTGGCCGGACTTCAGGCACTCGACCATGTCCAAGATCGCATCGCCCACGGCGTCTCCTCCGTGCAGGTTCCCGCCGATCTTGGGCTGCTTCCACTTCCCATCACCGGCTCCGCGGACCCACAGCGGGCTCTCGCCCTCGCGCAGCTCGATGACGCCCTCGGTGCCGATGAGCCGCATGGAGCAGCCGATGTCGCTGTCCTCGCCCGTGAACAGCACGCCGCGCACGCCGTTTTCGAACTTCACCTCACAGATGGCCTGATGCTCGTAGGGCAGGCCGAACACCTCGTGCCACTGCCGGGCGTCGATCTGGCCCAGGACCCACACAGCGGGGCTCTCGTTGTTGAGAAAGAACATCATGTCCAGCCAGTGCGTGCCCCAGTCGATCATGTTCGAGCAGGCGCCCTCGAGCCGAACGAGGTCGCCGATCTTGCCGTCATTGGCCAGGTCCCTTGCCTGTCGGAAGGCGGGCAGGAAACGGCGCTGATGGTTGAAGGTAAGCTGGGTGCCGGCCTTCTCGCACTCGGCCGCCATCTTCTGGGCCTCGCCCCAGGTGGGAGCCATGGGCTTCTCGCAGTGGATGGCCTTGACGCCGGCCTTGGCGCAGGCGACCACCGTCGGGGCGTGCAGATGGGGCCACAGGCAGATGCTGACGATGTCCGGCTGTACGGCCTTGAGCATCTTCTTGTAGTCGGTGAAGACCTCGGCCTCCAGCTCGTACTGGTCCGAGAAGGCCTGCGCATTCTCAGGCACAATGTCGCACAGGGCCACGACCCGGCAGTGCTTGCATCGCTTGTAGCCGCCCATGTGCAGATGCGCCATGCCCGATCCGGTACGCCCTTCACTGCCCCACGGCCGCCCCGTGCCGATGATCGCCACCCGGAACTCGTCAGCCATCGTGGATACGCTCCCTTCGGATCGCCGCGGACTGTGCGCCGTAGCCGATGCGAGCCGGGCGCCGGAGTGCGGGACCCGGCACGGCCGCTGAGTAGTTCGCGTTCAGGGGATCAATCCCTCTCACGATGTGCCGATATGGGCGCACTTCCTGACGTTTTGAGGCAAGTTCTGCGGCTCGTCCCCGCCGTTCGCCGGCCTCCCGACCTGCAGAGATCGGGTTCTCCCGCCCGACTCCGCGCGCCTGCCGGCTCGCAGCCTGGCCGTGGCGCAGACAGGAGGTGAGACTCCGCGCGGGCCTCGGCGGGGTTGGCTCGTGACCACATGGCGAGGAGCCACATCATCCATGGGCAATTCAGCGCTACGCTCGAGATGCTCCAGGGCGATGGAGGACTCTTCGTGGCTCGTGTTCAACTATGTGTGGTCGATCAGCGAAAGTCGGTCACAGGAGATGATGGGAGCCAGAGCGCAGAGCAGGACCCGTCGGCCCGACTGCCGACAAGCCCGACCTGCGCCCCCGCGAGAGACCAGAAACCCAGGAGGTGTGTTGAGTGCGCAATGCGCGTGTGAAGTATGTGCCGATCTGGCTGGTGACCCTATGCGTCTGCGGTATCGCCGGAGCCCAGCCTGCCGACGAGGACTTCGGTGACAAGTACTTGAGGATCCAGGCCGAGCGCGGTGAGGAGCTCAAGCAGGATGCATCGCTCGACCTCAGGCTGGAGAGCAGCTACCCCGACCTGGCCCTGCTGGATGGCTTCGAACCCCAGGCCCCGGCATCCTTGACCCGGGTTCCCCACGGGCCTGATGGGTCCATACCCATCCTGCCGGGCCTCTGGCACATGTGGGTCGAGAGCTACTGCCTCACGCCGGGCGCCTATGCTCCCAGCACAGGTGAGGGGCATGTCCCGGTACGCCTCGCCGGTCCGCGGGCGGACCTGGTTGCCAGGGTACTCCAGCAATCCCACATGCACCCGGACATCGACCAGAAGAGCGTACAACTGCTGCTGTGGTCGATCCTGCTGCGCACCCGGGTATCCCAGCTCGCCCCCGCGGCGCAGCAGGCCGCCCATGCCATGCTCACCGCCGACGAGATCAGCCGCCTGGAGCAGGCGGCGTCCGAGCGCGAAGCCATCGACGCCAAGCATGACAAGAGGCTGCAGGAGGCCATCTTCGGCCCCGGGGGTATCCTGGCCGACCTCCCGCCCGAGCTCCGCGCGGAGATGGGCACGGAGGATGAGCTACGCAGGAGCATCTCCACCTCCGCCGCCGCATCTTACGACACGGTATCCGCTCTGGCGGTGCTCCAGGGCAATCCGCCGCCCATCCCCGATGACATGCGCCCCGTCCCCTACGGCCGCTGGGCCTACTGCCCCTATGACGGCGAAGCCTCCGGCGGCTGTGTGATGCGCTTCTTGCCCAGAGGCTACAAGACCGCCCAGCTTCAGTTCTACGCTCCCGAGCACCTCACCCTCGAGGCCGACGCTCTGGGGCGTGTCACGTTGCTCGCCGACGCTGCCGGCAACCGTCTTGAGGTGGCCTACGACGACGCGGTGCCGCCGCTTGCGTTCGGCAAGGATCCGGGGATCAAGGGCTACGCCATCGGCCGCATCCGCATCACCGGCCCCCGCAGGCCCGATGACTTCGACACCATGGCGCAGGCCGAGTACGAGGATGTGGGCTGGGTGACGGTAGGTCTGCCCTGGGCCAACGGCGGGACTCCCGAATCCGCCGGCAGGTTCCCCGGCGCCGCGGAACGCTATGCCTGGGCGTGCGAGCAAAAGGCCGAGATCCAGCGCATCGATGCGGAGTTCTCTCGTATCCACCAGGGGCGTCAGACGCCGCCGAAGGCCCTGCTGGGCGATGTCATGGACCTTTCATCGCTGTGCCGGGGAGTCAAGACCGCCCTGGAGCAACAGACCCCCGAGAACAGCCCCGAGTACCCGTTCCTGGGCGACCGGATAGGACTTGCGTACCGCGCGTTGGCTTCGGAGATCCTGTACCTGGCCCATTGGCGGCCGGCGGAGACAACCCGGACCGGAGCGCTACCTCCGAACGGCTCTCAGGCCGGAGGCATCCGGATGTGTGCCTATACTACCGGTGCCGTAGACCTTCTGCCCCAGGCCCTGTGGGGCTATTCACGCTCCGGGGGGCGGTCCATCCCCGAGTGCACCTGGGACCCCTATGGCGGGGAGGCCCCGCCCTATTTCAACCCGCGCACCGCAAGCTACTCATCCAATCCGGGCAGCCAGAATCTCGGCTACTCCACCAAGCCCGCCGCGACGCCGGTCAACACCAAGAGCAACAATAACTTCAAGCAGGCGCAGCAGTACTCAGATACGGTGGTGAAGGTGTTCGACAAGGCCCACGGTGCCGCCGGGGTGCCTCAGCCCTACACCGTACAACTCACCATTGTGCAGAAGATCATCCAGTTCAACGTCTCATCCTTCAAGGACGCCGGGGACCGCCTGGAGAAGGTGGGCACCGATCCGCCTCGGGATGACTACGACCAGATCGCGCGACCGAGTGTCCCGCAGTTCCCCGATGTACAGGGGGGTGAAGGCGTCGACGCGGAGTTGCTCTCCGCCTGGCGCGGCTTCTACAACGCCCAGAACGAGATGACCGCCATCCTGAGGGCTTTCGCCATCTCCCAGGACCGCCACGGCGGCGCGATGCGCGCCGGTGATGGCCGGTGGGCGGCCACTCAGGCCGCGGTGATGGTGGAGTACCAGAGGCAGGGCGGGGAAGCCATGCTGCGCACCGCGGACGCTCTCGAGGCCTGGGTCAACACCATGAAGGCCCGGCGTGTACCGGAACTGTGGATCACCCCCGAGGCGATGCGGGAGACCCAACAGGAGCTGGAGGCCCGGGGGTTCTCGCCGGAAGAGTTGGCCGTGGCCCGGCAGTGGGGGATGTCGGAGGAGGAGATCGAGCAGGTCAGACAGTCGCTGCTGCGCACCCCCGCCCCCACGCACAGGACGGGGCTGCTGACCTCCTGCACCCGGCTCGCCGGGGCCATGCGCAACCTGGGGGACGAGCTCAGGCGGCTCCCGCAGATGCCGCTGCCGTGAGCGGGACGGCCGGCCCGGAGCCGCGGGGAAGGGGATCCCCCTCCCCGCGCCCAGTACACCGGGAGACAAGCGTTGGGCATCCTCCACCGGGGAGACAAGCAGACCATGAACAGGCTTCTTTGCTCAGTCGTCCCCGCCGTCTGTGCCCTGGGGGTCTGTCGGGCCCCGGCGGCCGCCGAGGAGGCCTTGGCCAACCCGCCGCTGGTGAAGCTGCCCTTCAGCTTCCCCACCGGCATGGAGAACACGCCCGTCGTCTTCCGCGGACGCCCGGTGATGGTGGCCAATTGGCGCTCCACTCGAGCCGATGACCAGGACCAGGCGTACCTGTTCATCCAGGACCTGGTGACCGGCGAGGAGCTGGCCCACTTCGGCAAGGGATTCTCCTTCGTCAGCGGCATCGTCAACGGCGACGAACTCAACGTCTTCGCCACGGAGAACACCAACACCGAGTGGACCAAGGACGTGTTCCGCTTCTGGTCCACCGACCTGCAGACCTGGCAGCAGGCGAAGGTCGTCACGCGTCAGGGCCACGAGCACCTGTTCAACACCTCGGTCTGCCGCGATGACCGGGGCTTCGTGATGGCCTACGAGTCCAACAAGCCGGTGCAGTGGAGCTTCCGCTTCGCCCGCTCGCAGGACCTGGCCACCTGGGAGCCTGTGGAGGGCATCCAGTTCTCCGACACCGCCCAGCAGACGGCCTGCGCCAATCCCACCATCCGCTACTTTTCTCCCTACTACTATGTCATCTACGGGGGATGGCGCTGGAAGGGCCCGGGCGCGCGGTATGAGTACCTGCTGCCCGAGACCCGGTACACCACCTTCGTAGCCCGCTCCCGGGACCTGGCGCACTGGGAGATCAGCCCCACCCGGGGCCCGATGCTGGACCCGGTGGAGGGCGAGGGCATCAACAACACCGACGCCGACTTGTTCGAGTGGGAGGGCCGGACGTACATCTACTATGCTACAGGCGATCAGGCCACCTGGGGGACGATCCGGGTGGCGATGTACGACGGGCCCATGGAGCGGATGCTGGCCGCGTACTTCCCCCCGGGAGTGGAGACGGTCACCTTCGATGCGACGGCGGGGGCGTACACGTATCCGTAGAGGTCACCACTGACGGCCGGAGGCAGACAGCAGGTCCGGGCGGGTGGGAATGCCACGCGCCCGGACCGTTTCGACAGTGACCATTGCCGCAGTGGCCCTCGCTATCCCTCCGGCAGCGTCAGGTCGATGTAGAACGTGCGCCGTCCGGGCTCGTCCCCTGTGCAGACCACCTTGTAGGGCCACCACTTGTACCCTCTTTGGTCGGCGTGGACTTTGCCCTCATAGACCATGTCCACCCCGTCCAGCCAGAAGTCATCGTGCTTCTCGCCGTCGGCCGGCTTTGCGGCCACGACCTCGACCGCGTTCAGCCGCCTGAGTTGCTCCGCGGCGATCTCCACCTTCAGCCAGTCGCCCTCCCCGGCGTCCGGAGCCGTCTTGGCCACTTCCACTCCGTTCACGAGCACGGCATTGGCCGCCGCCACCTCGTGGAGACGCAGCCGCAGCTCTGCCGGCCCCCGGGCGGCGAACTCGTCCTGCCTGCCGGTGAGCACTAGGAAGGGCTGCTTCTCCACCATCGGCTCCCCCTCGCCGCTGAGCACGAGCTGCAGAAACTCGAAGCCGTCGGGAGCCTGCGAGGCGTCCAGTTCACAAGTCAGCGTCCGGTACAAACCGTCGGTACCGAACTGATCCACGGTGGCGGCCGAGTCGAAGATGCGCGCATCGACGGCGGTCACCTCACCGGCGGGGTCCAGGAACCGGGCCCTGACCTGCACCTTCCCCGTGAGCGTGTCACTCCGGGCGGGCGCATCCACCGTGACCGGGTACTTCTCGGCCCAATCGCCGAAGGCGTTCTCGAAGCCATCCCCTGTGATCTTCAGGAGATGGTAGCCCATGGCATTGGGCCCGAAGCCTGCACCGTGCCAGGCGTAGCTGGTGGCCCCGCCCATGATCTCCTTGCCGCCGGCGAAGTCCCAGGACGCGATCCCGTGTCCATGGCCGGAGAGGGCCAGGAGCACCTTGTAGTCCTCGAGCAGTTCCTCCACCCGCCCGCGCTGGGCGAGGGTGACGAAGGGCTCGTGGATCAGCATCACGATCGGCGTGCCCGGCTCCACGTGCTGCAGGTACGTCTCCAAGAAGGCCATGCAGCCCTCCGGGATGGCGTACTGCAGCTTGCCATCGACGAGGTCCGTCCCGTCCATGGCGATGAACTGCACCCCGGCGTAGGTGAAGGCGTAGTGCAGCGGGCCGAAGTACTCGGGGTACAACTCCTTGCCCCAGCCCGGCGTGTCGGCGGGCACGTCCTCACGGAGGACGGCCACATGCTCGTGGTTCCCGGGCAGGTGGAAGAGCGGCATCTTGAGCCCGGCTACCATCTCCTGATAGGCCTCGAACAGGGCGCGGGAATCCGGCACCGTGGCGAGGTTGACGTCGACCACCATGTCGCCCGTGTGCACGACGAAGGCCAGCGGGAGCGGCAGGGAGTTGATGGCCTCCACATACATGGTCATCTTGTCCGCGATCTCGGGCCGGATGTGGTGGTCGGTGCCCTGGACGAAGTAGAAGGGCAGCGGCTGCTCCTGCCGGGACATGGGGAAGTCCGAGCCGGTGGTCCGGTCGCCCACCAGGCGCCAGAAGCCCCTGCTTGGCCAGGTGCCTGTGGGGTTGACCACGAAGACCGTGGGACCGTCGGTGTCCAGCGAGTAGATGCCGTCGGCGCCGGAGGTGACGATCTGCGCCCCGTCGCTGACGAGCGCACCGGCCAGGGCCTCCTCGCCCTCTTGCCATGCGCCGTCGCCATCGGCATCCAGGAACACGCGGCCGGTGACGGTGGCCGCCGACAGGGGCAGGGCGAAAAGCAGCGGCAGGATGAGCCAGAGCGAGCGGGTTGTCATCTCCGTCTCCTGTCTGGGTATGATGGGGTACTCGTCGTCCGTCGCGTGGGCGGGCACTGACCGATGGACGGCAGTGCGGTCGGGACGCCGGCACTCCCAGGAACGTCAGCGGCACACGGCACCACCACACCCTTCCCCCTACAGCCCCAACTCCCTGCGCAGGATGTCCCAGTAGGCACCTTTGGCGCCGCCGGCTATGGCCTGCGTCAGGGCTGTGTTGTCGTCGTAGTTGTAGTCCACCTGCGTATCGTCGGGCCCGCCGACGAAGTACCGCTTGTCTCCGGCCACCAGGCGCTTGATGTGTGCCATGATCTCGCCCGCGATCGAGGGCTCCAGGTAGAACGCGGGCATGCACAGATCCTCCTCGCGCTCGGTGCGCGATAGGCCCTCCGGGTCTGCATGGCCGGAGAGCAGGCTCTTAGCCAGCAGGGTGTCGGGGTACACCCGTAGCCCCACTGCGACCCCCACACAGGTCGGGTCCACCTCCTGCATCAGCCGCAGGCCGGTCTCCACCGACTGCAGGGTCTCACCGGGCGCCCCCAGGAGGAGGTCGAGCATCACCGGTAGTCCGACGGCCTTGCAGGCCGCAACCGCCCGCCGGATGTCCTCAGGCCGGTGGGCTCTTCCGAGGGAGGCCAGCATCGCCGGATCGCCGTGGTCGGTGCCGAAGTTGATCCCGGCGCAGCCGGCGCGACGCATCAGCCCCGCCAGGTCGGAATCAAAGGGTCCCGGCGCCAGGTACGCGTACCACCTCACGCGCTCGCCAAGGCCCCTTTGAACAAACTCCTCGCAGATGGCCTCGGCATGCTCGCGGGGGAGGTTGAACTCGCTGTCGCACAGGTGCAGCACATCGATGCCCATCGACAGCAGGTTCTGCACCTCAGCGGCCACAGCGGCAGGGGGACGCGGGCGAGTGCAATGGCCCTTGGAGTGTGGGTCGGCACAATAGACGCAGGCGCCGTCGCAGCCGCGCTTGGTCTCTACGCTCCCCTGGCCGCCCTCGCGGAAGTACCGCGCATTGTCCACCGTGGTCCGCTTCAGGGCCCTCTGCCCAAATGGTCCCCAGATCGGCGCATTGCGGCAGAAGGCGTCGCCATGGAGCCAGGCCAGGCCGGAGATGTGGGTGAAGTCCGTGCCGGCCCTGAGCGCCCGAGTCAGAGCAACCAGCGGACCCTCGCCATCGCCGATGATGCCGAAGTCGATCCCGGTGCGGCGCAGCACGCCCTCGGGCGTCACCGAGAACCCCGCCCCGCCGATGACCAGGGGCGCCGCCGAACCGGCCCGCAGACTCTCCACGATACCCCGCAGATGCGGGATGAACGAGTGCCGGGTGGCCATGTAGCAGTCGTCGGTATTGCGGAAGGTCAGAGCGATCAGCCGCGGGGAGACGGAGGCGAGCTTCTCGGCGATGGCCCGATGGGGGTCGTCGGCGAAGCACAGGTCGAGGAAGTCCACCGCCAGCCCGGCGTCTAGGGCGGCCTCGGCCAGGTAGTCGATGGCCAGCGGCGCGATGGGGGGCCTGATGCGGTTGGTGTTCACCAGCAGGATGTCCAGGGCCATATGGTCACTCCGATGCAGGAAGCGGGAGGTGTGGGAGGGGCGTCGAGCTCCTCCGCGAGGGTTGGCCGTTGGCCGTCCATCTCTCCCAGGCCCGAAGGGCCGACCGGGAGAGCCCGGCGACCCCTGGGGTCGCTTGCGGGTGAGGGGAGAACCCACCCAACCGACGACGGAGACAGGCCGTTGGCCGTTGGCCGTCCACCTCTCCCCGGCCCAAAGGGCCGCCCGGGAGAGTCCGGCGACCCCTGGGGTCGCTTGCGGGTGAGGGGGACCGCCACCGGGCATGGCCCAAGGGCGCCCCTGAGGGGGCCAACGGCTAACGGCCAACGGCGGGCGGGCCTGGAGACCCGCCGGCACGGTGGCTCTCATGAGTGTGTTCCGACGGCCTGAAAGGTCCTCCGGCATCGGTGCCGTTTCGCGCCACGGCCGTTCACAGCCCGCGTTCCTCCACCATTGCCACCAGCGGGTTCTCCCTTGTCTCCAGCGGGAAGCTCACCTTTGCTCCCCCCAGACGGGCCGACTCGTAGATGCCGATCGTCGCTTCCACCACTTGCCGCGCCTCGGCCAAGGTCACAGAAGGTTGCGCTGCGCCCCGCAGGCACTGCACCAGCTCCTCGATCTGCAGGACCTGCAAGGCCCCGGCGTCCTCGGGCTCCCAGGGCTCCTGCCGCATGAAACTCCACCTGGCGTCCACCGCCTGCGGGAGGAAGAGGCGGTAGGGGTTGTCGTGCAGGCCGCTGGTGAACTCCATGCGGCCCCTCGAGAGCTGCAGGTCCACAGAGAACTCGAAGTAGTCGCGGTAGGCATCGACCTGCAGGTGCGCCCGGGCGCCGCCCTCGAAGCCGAAGGTGGCAAGGACGAAGTCCTCCACCCGCAGCGACTTGTCCCGCCGCTCTACCTGCGCCGAGACCCACTGCGGCTTCCCGGCCAGCCACAGGTACAGCTCGATGAGGTGGGTCGGGTCGTAGGTCAGAAAGCCCCCGGAGATGGCGGCCTCCGCCTGCCAGCCGTAGGGCTTGAACCGCGACATGTGACCACACAGGTACAGTAGCTCGCCCCACTCGCCTCCGTCCAGGGCCTGCTTGATGCGCCGGAAGTTGCGGTCCCAGCGACGCAGGTACGAGACCGAGGCGACGACGCCGTGCTCGTCGCAGGCGCCGATGATGCGGTCGGCCTGGGCAAGGTCCGTGGCCAGGGGCTTTTCGATGATCAGGCCACGGACGCCCGCGGCGGCGCAGGTCTCAACAAGGTCGGCGTGGGTGGCATGGGGGGTGGCGATGGCGACGATGTCCAGAGCCTGGGAGGCCACCATCTCCTGCGCGTTGCCGTACACAGGCAGACCGGGGCGCTTGGCCGAGAAGGCGGCGCGGCGGTCGGCGGAGAGGTCGCAGGCGGCGGCGAGCTGCACCCCATCCACGGCCTCGAAGGCCTCGGCGTGGGTGCTGGGCGAGCCCCGCCAGCTCTCGGCTTCGTACAGGCTGCCGATCTCACCAAGGCCGATGAGGCCGGCGCGGAGCTGTGTCATAGGAGGGTCACCTCGGGTAGACGTTAGGGGTCGGCGTGCAGCGCAGGTATATTGGCCTCGGGCGAGACGGGGGCCTCCTGGGGTGACGGGGCGAGGTCCCCCGTCGGCGTGGACCCGCAGACCGCCCTCGTCCGGAACCGCACCCACACAGCCTTCCGCGGGCTCACGCCCACGGCTACGGATGTGTCGCCCCTGAAGGGGCTGGACGGCAACGCCAATCCGGCCGGGCGCATTATGGAGGTCTGCACCGAACGGCTTCCGCGGGCTCACGCCCACGGCTACGGATGTGCCGCCCCTAACGGGGCTGGACGGCAACGCCAATCCGGCCGGGGGCATTATGGAGGTCTGCACCGAACGGCTTCCGCGGGCTCACGCCCGCGGCTACGGATGTGTCGCCCCTGAAGGGGCTGGACGGAAGGAGGCCTTCGGCCAAGGGCCACCGCGGAGTACCGGAGCCCTTAGATCTCGCCGGGATCGTGCGCAATTCCGTGCCACCGCAGAAAGCCCACAAACTCGTCTCCGAAACTCTCTGTCCTGTGGTGTTCGTCCTGAGCGTCGATATAGGCCTTTACCTGAGGCACGCTCTTCACACCCACGGTGAAGACACCCGCTCCTTTCTGCCAGGCAGAACACCTGTGGTCTGGATAGGTTGAGCGCACCCAGCGGGACGAATTGGCCTTGATATCTCGAACGTAGTCTTGCAAGAGCCGGCTCTTGCCCAGCTCGGCCAGTATGTGCACATGATCGACGGTGCCCCCGATCGCGTATGTCCTGCCACCGATGTTATCAATCACCCCGGCGAGATAGGCATACAACGGCTCGCGGATCTCCGGGGTGATAAGGGGAGCCCGGTTCTTGGTGCCAAACACAATGTGGTACCTAAGACCGTAGTACGAACGCGACATGTGACGGACACCTCCAGTGCGGACGTCGCGAAGGCTCGGGCCTACGGCCACAAATCTGCCGCCGTCACGATAGTGGAATGCAGGACCCATTCGGCCAAAGACGGTCCTGGCCACACATGCAAACCCAACGCAGCCCACGAACCGAAGACGCCATCAGCCCCATAGGGCGACACAGAGATAGCCTTGGGCGTAAGCCCGCGGACCACCATCAACCCGTAGAGCGCCCAGCCAACACGCCCCAGGACCCATTCGGCCAAAGACGGCCCTGGCCACACATGCAAACCCAACGCAGTCCACGAACCGAAGACGCCATGAGCCCCATAGGGCGACACAGAGATAGCCGTGGGCGTGAGCCCGCGGACCACCCTCGTCCCGAGCCATAGCCACACATCCGTAGCCGTGGGCGTGAGCCCGCGGACCACCATCAACCCGTAGAGCGCCCAGCCAACACGCCCCAGGACCCATTCGGCCAAAGACGGCCCTGGCCACACACGCAGACCCAACGCAGCCCACGAACCGAAGACGCCATGAGCCCCATAGGGCGACACAGAGATAGCCGTGGGCGTGAGCCCGCGGACCACCATCAACCCGTAGAGCGCCCAGCCAACCCGCCCCAGGACCCATTCGGCCAAAGACGGTCCTGGCCACACATCCAAACCCAACGCAGCCCACGAACCGAAGACGCCATCAGCCCCATAGGGCGACACAGAGATAGCCGTGGGCGTAAGCCCGCGGACCACCATCAACCCGTAGAGCGCCCAGCCAACACGCCCCAGGACCCATTCGGCCAAAGACGGCCCTGGCCACACACGCAGACCCAACGCAGCCCACGAACCGAAGACGCCATCAGCCCCGTAGGGCGACACAGAGATAGCCGTGGGCGTGAGCCCGCGGACCACCCTCGTTACGAGCCATAGCCACACATCCGTAGCCGTGGGCGTAAGCCCGCGGACCACCACCATCCCGTAGAGCGCCCAGCCAACACGCCCCAGGACCCATTCGGCCAAAGACGGTCCTTGCCACACATGCAAACCCAACGCAGCCCACGAACCGAAGACGCCATCAGCCCCATAGGGCGACACAGAGATAGCCGTGGGCGTAAGCCCGCGGACCACCCTCGTCACGAGCCGCAACGATGTGTCCTACGGCGTGCGCCCTCCAGGCTGCCTGGCCTCCATATCCCCCACCAGGTACAACTCCGGATGGTGCCCGAAGGCCTCTCCCTCGATCTGGGCCCCGCCCGTCTCGCCTCCTATCAGATGCAGCGTGTCGCCGGAGACCACCGCCATGGGCAGGTTGTTGTTCAGCGGCAGCGGCGTCGCCCGGCCGAAGGCCTGCTCCTGTACGTCGTAGACGAAGACATCGCTGAAGTAGGGATTGTCCGGGTAGTGACGGGTGGTCTCCCCGTACGCCGGCGTCGTCGTGCCGTCGAGGCGCATCACCAGTGGGTACTGGCAGCCGCCGATTAAGATGATGTACCGGTCCCGGAACACGATCTGCCCGGCGGGGAAGTTGCCGCTGGAGATCGGCGTGTCTGCCAGGCGCTCCCAGGTGTCCGTGGCCGGGTCGTAGCACCAGTTGTCCGCCACGGTGCAATAGGTCCCGGCTGCGTTGTCATCGCCGGTGGCCCCGCCGATTACGTAGACCTTCCCCCCCACGGCGGCGCAGGCGTGCACCCAGCGCGGCGTGCCCGGACACTGGGCGAGCTCCCGCCAGCCGGCCTGCAGGTCCTCGGTATCCAGCCACAGCAGGCGCGCGCCGAGGCCCGGCGTGCCGCCCGCGCGGTCAGAGTCAGTGTGGAACCCTTCCAGGTCATAGTCCGCCCCGCCCATGACGTAGACTCGCGAGCCGATGGCGCAGATGCCCGCCCCTCCCACCGGCCACGGCAGCTCCGGCAGGGCCTCCCAGCTCCAGCCTTCGGCGCCGCTGTACAGGCGGTACCCATCCCGATAGCAATAGGGAGCGTCGTAGCTGAAGCCGCCGCAGCAATAGAGCCTGTCATCCACGGCAATGGCACACAGCTCCTGCCGCGCGGGCCCGGGCAGGTCCGGCAGCTCCCCCCAGCCGGCCTCCGGACTGGACAGGTCCAGCCCCCACGCCTTCTTCAGGAAGCCGCGGGGGTAGACATGCTCCTTGCCGGGGACGTCCCTGCGCCCCTGGCAGAAGCCCCCCACCGTCACGAGGTGCCCGCCCACCATGCCGCCATCGCTGTCCTGGAAGCCCTGAGGCAGGTTCGGGCCCTTGTGCCAGGTGATCTGCAGAATCAGCGGCAGCTCCACCGCAGGCTGGGCGGAGGCAATGGTCGCAAAGGCGAGCAGCGAGACAAGAGAGGGATACATGGATCACAGGGCTCCCGGTGCGGTTAGAGTGGGGTACGGGGCGGCGTCGGCCGAGACTGTGTCGGGCTCATCCGCACTCGGCAGAGTTGACAGAGACACCGCGTGGACGAACTCGCCCTTGGCGAGCGTGGCCATCTGTTTCGTGTTGAGGTCGATCAGGACGATGTTGGAACGGAAGGTTGGTGACGACCTGGTCGCCCGGGAGGAGGAAGGTCTGCGCAGACCCCCATGTGAACAAGGGAGCGTGAAGGCCGATCGGGAAGCGGGTGCCGTCGGCGGCCTCTGCGGAAAGCCCCCCCAGGCCGGGGAACACGTCCACCCACCTCTGAGCCCCGCCGCCGCGGAGGTCGCCTCAGCGCCTGCTCGCCGGAGACCCAGCGGCGACACGCGGGAGTCGGCATACGCGGGGCTGAGGGCGACGCCGAGGGCACAGGCGGCCAGTGCAGACACACGACGCGGCGAGAAGCGAGTCATCGGGCCTTCTCCTGTGGCTGCGGAGTTGCGCGACCGGTACCGTTTCCACCGTCGTTACGCAGCCCTACACCCTCTCCACCGCCACCCGGATCTCGAACTCCGACAGCCCCGAGGGCACGAAGCGCTCGTCGTAGACCTCCACCGCGCCGCAGCGGGCCTCACGGAAGCCCGACTGCGGCAGCCATGTCTCGTTGATGAACCCGTAGGCCTCCGGAATGGCCCCCAATCCGCCTTTCACCGTGAACGCCGCGTACTGACCGGCGGGGACGGTGACTTTTGCCAGCCGCTCCGGCACGTCGTCGAAGCAGGTCACCTCGATCCCGGCCAGGTACGTGTCGATGCCCGGCGTCGGGCAATCCTGCGCGTAGGCGTAGCCGAAAGAGACGCCCGGACGGGCGTGGTTGGGGATGGCGGGGACCTCCCAGCAAAGCCGGTACCACAGGCTCGGCACCAGATGCCAGCCATGCTGCTCGGGGTTGAACGCGACGCCGACCAGCTTGATCGCGGGCCTGGTCTCGATACGAGGTTCCATCGGTTCCATGAGAAGTCTCCGCTATCCGGGGGGGAGTCGGCGAGTCGCGGGTCGGCGAGTCGCGAGTCAACGGATGACGGCGGCAACGGTTAGGCCGCACCCTACTCCGGCGGCGCCGGCGCATCCAGGGAGCGCCGGTGCTTCCAGGGCAGCAGGACCGCGGTGACGCGGCCGATGATCTTGTCGGCAGGGACGGCTCCGAAGTCGCGGCTGTCCTCACTGGCGTTACGGTTGTCGCCCAGCAAGATCACATGCGCTTCGGGAACCACGCCATAGACCGGCCTCTCCCGGACGCCCTGCTGGTCCCGGAGGTAAGGCTCATCCACAAGGTGCCCGTTGAGCCAAACGCGGCCTTCCATCACAGCCACCGAGTCGCCACCCACGGCGACCACCCGCTTCACCAGGAGCTCTCGCTCCTCATCCGCATCCGGGTTCTTGGTGACCACCACGTCGCCGTGCTGGGGCCCCTCACGCCGGTACGCGTCGATGCGGATCATGTAGTAATCGCCCGCCTGCAGTGTGGGCTCCATCGATTCGCTGACGATGGCGCCGAAGCGCACGCTGCGGTAGAGCCACACCACTCCCAGCGCGATGGCGATCAGCAGCAGAGCGCTGATCCAGCCCGCCACCGGGCGGTTGAGGCCGCCGGAGGACTCCCGTCTGCTTGACCTCGTGCGTGCAGTCATATTCGTGGTGTCCGCGAGGCGGGCGGAGGGCCCGCCCGCAGCGATAGGATGGCGAGGCGCTCGGCGCGCCTCGCGCGAGGGTAGGTTGTACCGGGCCGCTACAGAGCCGCCAGGAGCTTCAGCCCGGCATCGATGGCCATCTGCCCCGCCTCCGGGCACAGCTTGCTCCAGCCCGAGGGCGTGGGCTCGTACCCGCCCTGCTCGAAGGCCTGCGGCGTCGGGACATAGCCCTGATAGTCATTGGCGTAGCCGACGAAGCCGGTATGGGGCAGCGGGGAGCGGGCCTTGAGATCGAGCTGGTACTCGACGAAGAGCTCCAAAGGCGCCGCCACCAGGGCCCCGTCACCGAGACGCAGGGCCTGGACTTCCACGCTCTCGCAGTAGTCGCCGCGGTCGGCGAGCTTGAGAAGCTCCGCGGCGAATAGCGCCTCCGGCACCCCGTCCACCTGGGCCTTGATCGGTCCAACGCTCGCGGCGACGATGCGCCGCGCCCGCTGCACCTGCTCTTCTGTGAATCTGCGCCCGGGGATGCAGACCATCTCCGAGGCACATCCCAAAGAGACCTGGTCCGTGGTGTCCTCGGCCTCCAGCAGGCCCATGAGAGCGGCGGCGCCGACGATCGTTCCCAGCCGGTGGGCCTCGTGGAAACCCCGCTTCTGCTGCGGGCGACGATAGTCAATATGGTTGATGTTCCCGGTGGCACCGTTGAGCAAGAGCCCCACGCCCCCGCGCTCGCGCTCGACCAGGCCCAGTGCATAGCCGGGCCAGTCGGCACTCAGCAGCCAGTTGTCGCCGGCCAGGATCGCGGGATGTAGAGCGTAGTTCACCAAGGCGGCAATGGCATTGCCCTCGGCATCATCGACACGGAGCACCAGCACCTCCGGGTCCGTCGGCCCCAGGACCTCGGCCACTCGCGCCGGGTCAAGGCCCTCCCAGTTCATGTGGGTCACGCCGTCTTGGGTGCGCAGGCGGCGATTGTTGACCGGTGCCTGCGCCGTCGCGGCTCCCCAGGCGAGTCTTGCCGGACGCAGGCTGTCGTGGGCCATCTTCACGGCGCCCGCGGCGATGCGGGCGGTCAGGGCGTGCAACTGCTCGTCACCCGGCTCGCCGAGGATGCCCAGGAAGGCCGGGCCGGCGTGGGTGTGGGTGGCGGCGACCAGGAGGCGCTCCGGAGGCAGGCCGATGCTCTCGGCCACCTCGGCCCGCACCCTATCGGCCACAGGTTTGTAGAACCCGCAGAGGTCCAGCACCACGATCCCCACGGCCTCGCCGCCATCGTCCTGTAAGAGCAGCGCCCGGGCGTACAGCTCGTCGTGCACCCCCCTGCTTCCTTCCTCCCGCACATTACCGTCCATCCAGCAGCCGATGTGGGGGGTGATGACGGCCCTGGCGGCTCCGGCCTGCAGTGACATTGGACAGCCCTCCGGTCGACCGGCGAAGTTCCGGTCCATCCTACCGCAAGATGACGCCGACCGCCACATGCAAAACGCTCCCCCTGGCACCGGGGTTCCTGCCCGGCCCGGGTGCCGCTCTGGAAGTCCGGCCAAAGAGCCCACCTGGACCGGCTCATGTCATTCTGAGCGCCAGTCTCGGGCAGCGAGATAGCCAGGAACATCCCTGAATGCCGGGCGATCCCTCGGGCTGCTTTTCCCGGGAGCGGCCGCCCTTGGGATGACAGTCCCATGCGAATCTGGGCTCTTCGGTCGCGCTTGGAGCAAAGTCGCCCACCGGATGACCCGTCAACTCCCGGCGGCCGCCCCGGACAATCCCCTCAACCCACATGCCGCGGTAGCCGATACTCTCTTAGCGGGTAACAGCGGAGGCGCCGGCGGGAAGGCCCCCCACCGAAGAGACACTTCAGGAGCCGTCCGGTCGCTGTCGGCCCGGCCCCAAATGCCCTGCGACCGGCGCCGCGACCGCGCCCGGTGTCGCACCCCCATCTGTCGACGTGGCGTCCATCGTGGTCGGAGCCCTTGGGACTCGCCGTGCCGGCCTGTCACCACCGGCACCCATCGGCGGGTTGCTCAGGCCCGGGACGCCCGACAATACCGGCATCGCCAGCGATAGGTGCCGGGAACCTCAGGCCGCGACGGAGGTGGGCCACAGGCCCCTCCGTCGCGGCCTTTTTTGTGTCCGCAAGGTGCGGGCCACGTCGGGCCGCGAAGATGCGGCCAGGACCGACAAGCCCGGGAACGGCACGGAACGCGGTCAGGCAGCATCCTGTTCATCTTCCGTGCCCTCACAAAGGTGAGCCGGCGTCTCGCGCGGAAGGGTGCTTTGTGAGTAGCTACTCTTCCTCCGACGAACCCGTCCGCCGTGCGCTGTGGGGAGCCCGCGTGCCTTGACCGCTGCGGACAGAGCCCATCGCCTCCAGACCGAGACGCATCTTGCCCTGGCCCCGGTTCGGGACCGGGCCCGCTGCGTGTTGGTGTTCCCCAATACCTACCACATCGGCATGTCGGCCCTGTCGGTGCACGCCCTGTACGCGGCGCTCAATGAGCGCGGCCTCGCCTGCGAGCGGGCCTTCGCTCCCGACGGTCCGTGGCCCACCGACCTGCGTTCACTGGAGAGCCAGACACCGCTGGCGGGCTTCGACTACGTCCTGCTCACCAGCTCGTTCGAGCTTGACTGGCTCAATGTGCCCGCGATGCTGTCCGCCGGCGGCATCCCGCCGCTGCGGGAGGACCGCGAGGACCACCACCCGATTCTGCTCGCCGGCGGTCCGGCGGTAACCTGCAATCCCCTGCCGCTTCTGCCCATCGTGGACGGCTGCGTGCTGGGAGAGGTGGAGCCCATCGCCGACCGCCTGGCGGCCCTGCTGCTGGAGGCCGACAGCCGGCAGTTCGTGTTCGAAGGCCTCGCCGCCCTGCCCGGGGTGGTGCTGTCGGGTGTGGCGCAGGGGCCGGTGGGCCGACTGGTGGCTGCCGACCTGCAGGACTTCTCCACCGAGACGGCGATACTGACGCCCGACACGGAGTTCGGGAATCGGTTCCTGATCGAGATCAGCCGGGGCTGCGGGCGCTCTTGCGCCTTCTGTCTGGCCCGGCAGATCTACCATCCCTTCCGGGCACGCCGGCCGGAGCTGCTCTTGCCCCGCATCCGCCGGGCCATGGAGCACACGCCCCAGGTGGGTCTGGTGGCGGCGGCGGTCTCCGACTATCCCTGGGCAGGGGAGTTGTTCCCGGCGC